>Ga0156051_111_pt3 | contig 44955 bp, 51 predicted proteins | sample RifCSPlowO2_02_FD_107704 | JGI IMG/M metagenome (GOLD analysis project Ga0156051, IMG submission 107704) | Candidatus Azambacteria bacterium RIFCSPLOWO2_02_FULL_44_14
TTTGACATCGCTTTTAACAATTTCTAAATCTTCTTTAACGATTTCTAAACCAACCGTTAAATCGCCGATCATTTCAGTATGGCTATCAAGGGTTTTTTTAATACTGCCAATATCTTTTTTCAACTCCCCATATTGTTCAGCGATCAAATTGACATTACCATCGACATGCTCAATAAGAACACCCAAGCGGCGTAGTTCCTGGCCGGAGTTTATTTGAATTTTTTGTTTTTTGCTTTTCATTTCAACAGGTCTAATAATTATATTTTATTTAAATTACTTTCGTCAATTATACAACAATTATTTTGGCGCTGTATTCTTGAATTAGTCCGAAAGTACTTCGTTCCTCAGCACCTTCGGCATTTCGCCCTGAGCCAGTCGAAGGGCGAGGAATTCCCCCCGCGAAAATTCGGAAAGGTCGTTCAGACCCTAAGAGGTCTTCAGACCCGATGGGCGGCGGCCTATTGCTCGGCCGTGCCTCGCACGGCTTAGAGAGCCGCACCGATAACAATTTTCACCCTACGGGTGATCTCCCGAAGGGATGACAAGTTTTTCTTTGGCGGTAGTAAAAACTCGCGCGCTACCGTGGTTGTAATTCATTTTCTACCCAAAAAGCATCAAGAGATTAGATTACCAAAACGGGAGAGAAAACCCAATAGGATTAATATAAGCGTAATACCGACAATAAAACTTAGAATTAATACCGGCCAAAGATATATCTTCTTTGTGATTTTCTTCGAGAAGAGAGAGTACGATAAAATGGTTAAAGTAATTGGAGAAGAAAAAATCAATAATGACAATGCGAAAAAGACATAAATAGCTATTCTATCTAAGAGTGGAGCCATATGATTATGAATTGGAAAAATTTTAACTTTATGATTTTAAATTTTCTTCCCCAAAAATTTCAGCCAGAGGCTGATCCGCCTCGGGCGGAAAAATATGGTTCTCGCCAGAGGCGGACAAGCGAGGCGAGCTAAGATTAACTTAGTAATTAATCCTCATAAAACTTATCTGCTAAATCTTTTTCCGAAATATAGCGCGACGCTTGGCGATAAACCGCGCGAATGGTTCCTTTATCTAATTCTTGGTGTTTTGGGATGGTGAGTGTTTGTTTTACGCCTTCTTCGGTTTCTCTCTTCAATTTAACATGACTTCCTCTCTGGGAAACCATGTCAAATCCGTAAGACATAAATATCTTTATGATTTCCTCTCCAGAGAGGACTTTAAGCCTTGACATATTGGGGCTCGATCTCGAAACTTGCAAGAACCGAAGGCTTCTCAACTAAATCAAAATCAGCTGGATTTTCTCCTTCGAGTTGAAGCGCAATGGCCTCTTTAAGATTTTCTGCAAGTTCGTCCAAAGTTCTACCTTGTGTTACAACAGGCAAATCTACACATTCAGCTATAAAGTATTTCTCGCCCTTATAAATATGCACTTGAATAATTTTCTTCATATTGCAAATCATATCACTTTAGCTACAAAAATCAATACTTAGCAAAAAAACAGCATTCCTGCTGAAAATTATTTAAAAAATCCAATGATTAAAATTTTTCTTTTCTGCTTCTAACGGAATCGGGAATTTCTTTTTGCCCCGAAAAATCCATACGATTTGGTCGCCGAGACCCGCCGAAGGCGGGGCGAGGCATTGATTTTTCCAACGTGGTGCCGAAGGTGGGAGTCGAACCCACACGGGCTTTCGCCCATAGCATTTTGAGTGCTACGTGTATTCCAGTTTCACCACTTCGGCATTTAAGCTATTTTAGCTTAGATTTGAGAAAATTTCAATCTTGATTTTCTGATTGCAAATACACTTCAAATGGTCTAAAGTTAAATTACAATGGCTCGTGTAATTGCTTTTATAAATGCCAAAGGCGGAGTGGGAAAGACAACAACCTCAATTAATCTCGGCGCCTATCTCGCCGCTTTTGGCAAATACGTGCTTTTGGTTGATTTGGACCCGCAGGCAAACGCCACTGTCGGCCTTGGAATTGACTGGCGCGGTCTTTCTCACAATCTTTACCATTCTTTGGCCGACATCGTTCAGCCGGAGCATATCATCAAAAAAACCGGACTTTTCGGATATGATGTTCTGCCTTCCGCTCCCGACCTCGCGGGCGCCTCGGTTGAATTAGTTAATATGGAAAGGCGCGAGTGGCGGCTTTACGATCTTTTACGAAAAATCAGGACGAACTATGATTATATTTTGGTTGACTCGCCGCCATCGCTTGGCCTTTTGACTCTTAACGGTCTGGTCGCGGCCGACGAAATAATAATTCCCGTTCAGTGCGAATACTACGCGCTTGAAGGATTAGGACAGCTTCTGGATACCGTTAATCTGATAAAGAATAATCTCGGCCGCGATTTGAAAATCAAAGGCGCGCTTCTTACCATGCACGACAAGCGCAACAAACTTAGCCGCGAGGTGGCAAAAGAAGTCAGGCGCAACTTTCCCGGTCATGTTTTTTCGGCAGTCATACCGCGCTCCGTCGCTCTGGCTGAGGCGCCGAGTTTCGGCAAAACTATTTTGCAGTTTGATCCTTATTCAACCGGCGGTCACGCCTATCGCGAGTTGGCGCAGGAAGTAATCAACTTAGACAAGCCGAAAAATAATTTTCAATTTTCAATTTCTAATTTACAATAAATTAAACAATTTTTAATTTTTAAACATGATAAAACTTTCTGGTTTAGGGAAAGGACTCGAGTCGCTTATTCCAAAGCAAGTCGTGAGTACTGGACATCAACCGACAAATGAAAATAATTCGCAAAATAATCCTCCAAAAAAACGGGAGAGCGTGTTTTTGGTTGAAACGGAAAAGATAAGACAAAACAGCCAACAGCCGCGCCGCGATTTTAACGAAGAGGAGTTAAAATCCCTTTCAGATTCCATCAGGGAGCACGGCGTTCTCCAGCCACTTATTGTAACTAAAATGGAAAAAAGCGTGCCGTCAGGGACTTTAGTTGAGTACGAACTGATTGCCGGCGAAAGGCGCTTGCGCGCTTCAAAAATGGCCGGACTCGGTTTGGTGCCGGTCATTATCCGTGAAAAAACCGAGGATAAGCACAAACTTGAATTGGCTCTGGTTGAAAATATCCAGCGTTCGAATTTGAATTCGGTTGAAAAAGCTCGCGCTTATGAAAAATTGGCTAAAGAATTCGGCTTATCCCAAAAAGAAATCGGCGAGCGGGTCGGCCAATCCCGTGAAGCCGTGGCTAACACCTTGCGGCTTTTACAGCTTCCGGTTGATATTCAAAGGATGATTCAGGAAGGCAGAATCACCGAAGGCCATGGCAAGGCGCTTTTGACTTTGGAAAACGAAAATCAGATCCGCGCATTGCTTGCCGAGATATCAAACAAAAATCTTTCCGTAAGAGCTGCCGAAGCTCTGGCCAGACAGGCGAAGGGTGTCTCAAGAAAAATAACAGCGAGAACCGAAGATCCGGAAACAAAAAGACTGGAATCACAACTTGAGGAGTTTTTGGGTACTCGCGTAAAACTAGCCAAAGCCGGCCCGCGCGGCAGAATCTTGATTGAATTTTATTCTCCGGAAGAGCTCAACGCTATTCTGGATAAAATTTTGAAAGCGTAATATCCTACGAATTACGAATTTTTTCGAATTACGAATTCGTAATTCGGTTTTATTCGTAATTGGTAGGAGTTAAAACTGGTAGCTTACTTCTTCCACGCCTTTTGTTTTTTTAATCGCGAAAATCAGTTGTTCAAGCCGTCTCTTGTCTTTGGATTCAACGCTGAAGTTCAGGTAATGGAACGGATTTTTCGCGCCTTCGGTTTTTACCGAAAGGATGTTTATTTTTTGAGAAGAAATGACTTTTGAAACGTCTTTTAATATCCCAATGCGGTCGCGGACGACCACCCTTAGGTGAGCGACCTGCGCCACTTTGATTTTAGGTCCGGCAAGGTTTTTTATTTTGCTTCTAATGGCGCTTCTTATCCTGTCTTGCGCGATACGAGTTTTCACGAAATTAAGCCAATCCTCCGACGGCTTTTTATTTTTTTGGATGAGAATTTCGACCATATCACCCGACTGAAGCTGGGTGTTAAGAGGCACTATTTTTCCGTTGATTTTGGCTCCCGAGCATTGATTGCCGATATCGCTGTGGACTTGATAGGCGAAGTCAACCGGAGTCGCCCCGTCGGGCAGATCCAAAACGTCGCCGACCGGCGTCAGGACGAAAATCCGGTCTTTGAAAAAATCTATTTTGAGCGAATCGACAAACTCGTCGGAACCCTTGACCTCTTTTTGCCATTCTCTCAACTGATCAATCCAGGCGGTTTCTTTGTTGTTCAGATTTTTGGAGCTTTTGGTCTTAAAATATCCCTCTTTGTAAGCCCAATGGGCGGCGATGCCGTTTTCGGCGCGCAGGTGCATTTCCGGGGTTCTTATTTGGACCTCAATAATTTTCCCGTGCGGCCCGAAAACCGAAGTGTGCAAGCTCTGATAGCCGTTTGGTTTTGGCAGAGCGATGTAATCTTTAATCAGGCCCGGTACCGGTTTCCAGTTTTGGTGCACCACGCCGAGCGCCAGATAACAGTCTTCAATGGTCGGCACAATCACGCGGGCGGCAACCAAATCATGCATTTTATCAAAGTTCATTTCGTGGCGTTGAAGTTTTTTGTAAAGCGTCCAGTAGTGTTTGAATCTGATCTGGCTTTCGGCAATCTTTATGCCTTCTTTTTTAAGCGCGAGCTCTAAAACGGGTTTGAATCTTTTAATGTAATCTTCGCTTTCGCGATAAAACTTTTTAATCTCGCGCAGGAGCCATTGGTATTCTTTGGGATACAAATATTTAAATGATAGGTCTTCAAGTTGGCCTTTCAGTTCGCCCATGCCGAGGCGATAGGCGACGGGCGCATAGATTTCAAGCGTTTCCAAACTGATTTTTTTCTGGCGCTCCGGACTCAAAGAGTCCAGAGTCATCATGTTGTGGTAACGATCGGCGAGTTTTATCAAAACCACGCGGATATCTTCGGCCATTGCCAAAAACATTTTACGTAGCGTTTCCGCCTGAGCTTCTTTTCCGCTATACTGGATTTTGCTTAGTTTGGTAACACCATTGACAAGAAAGGCGACCTCGAAGCCCCACTTGATTTTTATTTCTTCAACGGTTGTTGGCGTGTCTTCGACGACATCATGAAAAATTCCGGCAATGACCGTGGAAGCGTCCAAGCCCATTCCCGCCAAAGTCAGGGCTACGTCCATCGGGTGGCAGATGTAGGGCTCGCCTGAATCTCTTTTTTGGCTACCGTGCGCTTTGCGCGCGAATTCAGCCGCTTTGCTGATAAACGTTTTATCTTTTTCGGAAGGAAAATAAGTCAGAATATTTTCTAGAATCTTTTCCATTTTTATGGCAGTAGTATAACCCAAAAAAACTTACTTGACAACGCCTGATTTTTATTTTATTTTGGAACTACTTTTTGATCTTTAAGAAAAATGGGACGGAAAATGGAGAAGCAAAGGCGCCAAAAGTTTATATTTTGGATTTTCATATTTACGTGCGTTACGATATGGGTTTCTTTATTTTTTATTAATAATGCCTGGCCGGTCGAGCCGGCAAATTCTCTCCCGGAAGTTGAAAGCTGGCGGGTTGTTGAAGAAGGCACCAATTTCGGCAACCTCTTTGTGACCAAATTCCATCAGGATCCGAATGATCCGGCTAAGCTGGGGTTCACAATGTGGTTCCCCAATAAGGACAAGAACTTCGAATATGAGGTTTTTGTGAGAATGGTTGATTTTACGAAGAAAGATGGCGGAAAAATAGATACTGCTCAGGCCAGAGGTTCCATTAAGCTGGAGAACGGCAATTGGAGCGAGGTTGTTTCCGGCAACAAAACTCTATTGAGTCTCGGCCTGTTTAACGGTGAACGGGCGGCTATTTTCAGATCGACTGACGATCAAGGTGAAACCAAGGCATTTCGCGCCTTTTTGCTGAAAGATTTGGTGAAACCAAAAAATTAAATTAAAAATCCCTTTTAAAAAGGGATTTTATTTTATCTAATTTTATCCATTATCACGCATATGCGCGATAATGGATACGATCTACCACGATTTATTTTGGGCTTTATTTTTCTTCTTCGACTTCGGTCTCATGGGGCTTCTTCCATGAAGCAAAGTCGCAGTCGGGCCAGCGCGAACAGCCGTAAAAGAATCGTCCTTTTTTGGTCCGCCGTTTTACAATCTGTCCGGGATTATCCCGCTTTGCGGGATCTGGCGAAGCCAGACATTTCGGGCATGGCCCCAGTTTTTCCGCTTCTTTTTTCTCGAGCGGGGCGGTGTATTTGCAGTCCGGAAATCCGGTGCAGGCATAAAACCTTCCGAAGCGGCCCATCCTAATCACCAATTCTTTGCCGCATTGTGGGCATTTAAGATCGGTTTTTTCCGTGGTTACTTCTTTTTTGCTGAGTTCTTTTGTTTTTTTATCGAGGTTTTCTTTAAACGGAATCCAGAACTCTTTTACAACCGGTATCCATTCTTGTTTGCCTTCGGCGATACGGTCCAAGTCTTCTTCCATGCGCGCGGTAAACTGAATATCAACGATTTTTGGGAAATGTTCGGTTAAGATATCGTTGACCAGGATTCCGATGTCGGTCGGTCTGAATCTTTTTTGCTCGTCTTTTTCCACGTAGCGGCGAATTTGGATAGTGGACATAATCGGCGCGTAAGTTGAAGGCCGGCCGATTCCGAATTCTTCAAGAGTTTTGATAAGCGTCGCTTCGTTGTAGCGCGCCGGAGGCTCGGTTTGGTGTTCAAGGGCCTCCGCTTTTTCCAATAATAATTTTTGGTTTTCTTTCAAATCCGGCAGTAAAATCTCCTCCATCTTTAACGGATAAACTCTCAGGAAACCGTCGAATTTAAGTTGCGAGCCGGAAGCTCTAAGGGTGTATTTGTCCGCTTTTATGTCAATTGAAGTGCTTGCTACAATTGTTTCCGGCATTTGCGACGCCATGAATCGTCTCCAAATCAAATCGTAAAGTTTGAATTGGCGGGGTTCCAGATATTTTTTCAGGCTTTCGGGATCACGGCCGGGATCCGCCGGCCTTACGGCCTCGTGAGCTTCTTGGGCTGATTTGGATTTAGTTTTGAACACACGCGTCGAATCCAGGGCGTAGCTTTTGCCGAACTCGGAAAGTATTTTTATTTTTGCCGCTTCCAGCGCCTCGACGGAAATGTTCACGGAATCGGTTCTCATGTAGGTAATAAGACCGGTTGGGCCTTCTTCGCCGATTTCAACGCCTTCATAAAGTTGCTGGGCGATCATCATTGTCTGCTTTGCCGACCATCTAAATCTCTGGAATGCCGCCTGCTGCATTGTTGAAGTTGTGAAAGGCGGCAGGGGAGAGCGCCTAACTTCTTTTGCCGTGATTTTCTCTACTATAAAATCCGATTTTTTGAGTTCGGAAACAATGTCGTCGGCTTCTTCTTTTGTTTTTATGTCGAACTTGCCGACGGTTTTATTTTCTATTTTTACAAGACGTGTTTCGATCGGGTGAGAATTTTTTAGCAGGGCCGAAATCGTAAAATAAGTTTCCGGTTTGAAATTGAGCACCTCTCGTTCCCGTTCAACAATGAGCCGGACCGCGACCGATTGCACTCGGCCGGCCGAGAGGCCGCGGGCGACTTTTTTCCACAAAAACGGAGAAAGTTTGTAGCCGACAAGCCGGTCTAGAATTCTGCGCGTCTGCTGGGCATCCACCAGATGTTCGTCAATGTTTCGCGGATGCTGAAGCGCTTTTTCGATGGCCGATTTGGTAATTTCGTGAAAAACAATCCTTTCAACTTTCGGCATTTGGAGTTTGTCTGACTTCGCCAGATCTCGTGAAGCGGGAGAACTTGGAGTTTGTTTGTGATTTGTAATTTGTGATTTGGGTTTTTCCAAGCCAAGAGCTTGGATAAGGTGCCAAGAAATCGCTTCGCCTTCACGGTCTTCGTCAGTCGCGAGAATGACTTTTTTGGATTTTTTTACTGCGGCCTTAAGCTCGGAAATTCTTTTTTTGGCTTTCGGAAGAATTGTATATTCGGGTTCGAAATCTTTCTCTACATCAATGCCGAGTTTCTTTTGCGGTAAATCCCGGACGTGTCCGTAGGAAGACTCAACGACAAAATCCCCCCCTAAAAATTTGGAGATTGTTTTCGCTTTTGTCGGAGATTCCACTATGACTAAGTTCATTTTACGGTGTATTTCCCGCCGACTTTTCGGATGATTCCTTTTATCTCAAGCATTGAGATTAGAATATTCATTTGAGAGGCGGTTATTTTATTCTCTTGTATTAGTTCTTCGGCTGTTTTTGGTTCGTTCGCGAGTATAGTCGCAATTTTTAACTCATCTTCAGCCAGGTTGTCAAATCTGCCTGTCACTTGTTGCTTGTCGCTTGTCACTATTTTAAATCCCAATTCTTCCATTATATCACGAGCGTCCGTCACAATCTTGGCTCCTTCTTTGATAAGCCGGTTCGGGCCGTAAGAAGTCGGTCGGCCAATGGGGCCGGGGACGGCAAAGACGTCCCGATTTTGTTCAAGCGCGAAGTTTGCCGTTATTAACGCTCCGGATTTTTCGCGGGCTTCTACAACAACCGTCCCGAGCGAAAGACCCGAAATGATCCTATTGCGCTGGGGAAAATGGTGAGGAAGTGCTGGCGTGCCGGGAGAAAACTCGGAAATAATCACGCCGCAGTCTTCGTCTAAAATTCTTTTGGCGAGCTTAATGTTTGAAGTCGGGTAAATAACGTCAACTCCGGTTCCCAGAACCGCAATTGTTCTACCGCCAGCATCCAGGGCCCCCTTGTGGGCCTCGGTGTCGATTCCCTGCGCCAGGCCGCTGACTATCGTGACTCCGGCGCCGGCGAGCTGGAAGGCCAATTCGTAAGCGTTCTTTAATCCTTCGGAGGTAGCGATGCGCGCTCCGACAATCGCAACGGCATTTTTGTCCCGCGGCTCAATAGACCCTCTTACATATAGTAATTGCGGCGGCAGGACTGTCTCTTTCAGGAGAAACGGATAATCTTTATCCGTAAATTTTATTATTTTAAAATTTTCTTTTCCGCGCATGCTACTGACTTTAACATTTTAAAAAGCTCTTTTGCAAAAAATGCTGACGAGCGCCGCCTGCTCGGAAGGTTTCGAGAAAAGATATCTGACTCGCTTTCTAGAATCCCAAAAGCGTTCTGCCTTGCTGCTTTGAGGAAGCAAGGCAGAACGCTTATTAAGACTTTAATTGACAGGAGCTTGTTTTCATTTTATTTTAAAGCCAAGCTGACTATTTTAGGATAGTCCGCCGTCCCTTAACAATTAAAAGAGGCAAGCACGATGGAAAGAAATCGAGGAAGGCCTGAACGTTTTGACTTCTTTGTTGATAAGCTGCGTCAGGCTAAAGCCGAGATGCAGAAAGTGATCGTCGGCCAGGAGGAGATGGTTAACTGCTATTTAGCCGCGCTGATTATCGGCGGCCACATCTGGAGCGAGGGGCCGCCCGGCGTTGGGAAGACTTTGGGCGCTCGCACATTCGCCAAGATTCTGGATATTGAATTCAAAGCCATTCAGTTCACGCCGGATCTTTTACCTACGGATATTAAAATTGCCGTTGACTTGCTTTCCGAATCCGATTCCGGCGATGTTCAGGGAGAAGCCGCTTTTTTACTTAAGAAAGTCATCCGCGGCGTTGTCTTCACTAATTTTCTTTTGGTGGACGAAGCCAACCGCGCGCCCCAAAAAGTTCAGGCGGCGCTTCTTGAAGTTATGCAGGAGCGCGAAGTTAAGACCGGCGCCAAGACTCACAAACTCGACAGGCCTTACATGGTGGCCCTGACTTCAAACTTCATTGAACATGAAGGGACTTACGGTATTTCCGAAGCTTTGGCCGACCGTGTGACTTTGAAAACACGACTTGATTATCCATCCTTTGAGGAAGAATGCCGAGTCGCCGCCATGCGCAAAGACATTGAAGCTGATAGAATCAACCTTAAAAAGGTTTTTACGAAAGAAGAAATCGTCGAGATGCAGGACTTATTTGATTCGCTTTACCGTTACGCGCCCAATCATCCCTTGACCGAATACGCGGTCGGTATCGCGCGCGCCGTGAGAGTCCAGAAGGATTTTGTGACCTACGGGCCGACTCCGCGAGGTTCAGCCGATCTTTTGGTTTCCGCGTCGGCTCTTGCAATGATCGAGGGGACTCTGGAAGTGAGTCCGGACCATGTCAAGAAAATGGCTTTGTCGGCTTTACGCGGCACGTTCAACCTTAAGGCTGACCCCGAGCATGGCGGAAAAGATCACGACCAAATTATCACCGAAGCTATTGAAAGCGTTAAGGTATTTTCCGAGAAGCGGTCATGAGGGGCCACTTAAGAATTTATCTTAGGCGGTTTGTTTCCGGGCTGATTGGCGGCATCTATCGTTCCAATGAACCAGGAAGCGGCGGTTATGAACTTAAAGAACTGAAAGAGTTCGGCATTGGAGACGACGTCTCGGCCGTTAACTTTCTTACGAGCATCAAGCGGGGAAAAGTGTTCTTGGTTTTACGCGAACCGGAGCGGGCTGTCAGGATCCTGTTTCTAGTGGACCTTTCACGATCGGGGAAGTTTGGATCATCCGGCGCTTCAGCGTTGGATCTTCAAGCTTCCCTTTTGTCTATATTGAGTGAGGCCGCAGCCGAAGGCACTAATCAAATTGGACTTCTGGCGTTTACTTCCCGCGTGGAAAACTTCTGGAAGCCGCGGGTAGGGCTCGGCAGGTTTCTTAGTAGGGTCCAAAAAGCCGCCGGTTTTACCGATTTGAAATCGGGCACCGATTTAAAGGTTGCGTTTGATTTCGCGGTAAAGTTGAAAAGCCGTCCGGACCTGACCATAATTTGTTCCGACTTTTTGGCGGAAGAAAATTACAACGAATCATTGGCGCGGCTTAAGTCAAAAAGCGATGTCGTGGCGCTGTTGCTGACCGATCCGAAGGAAAGAGAATTGGAGGCGCCTTGGGGCGGCCATATATCAATACGCGATTTGGAAAGCAGGGCCTTTAAAAACGTCGGCGGAGTCAAAGTCGATATCTGGCCGGGCGAGGAAACGCTCAAACGGTCGGCCGTCGATTACGAAGTTTTTTCAACTTCTGACGATAGTGAAGCTCAGAAGGCAAGGTTGCAGCGGCTGTTTGAAAAGAGGCGTATCGCGGGGGTGAGACTGAAATGAAGCGGCCGGCCATCTTAATCTTAGTTTTTCTGGCCGGCGTATTTTTAGTCGGTTTTGAGCCATCAACTTTTGCCCAAACAGCATATACTGCTCAACAGCACTGCGCCGACGGCAAAGATAAAATTGTTGTCGCCAACAGCAACAGAACCAATGCTTTCGCGAGCGGCCAGAATGCCGTTGGCGTCATTATTTTCGAATTTTCTCTGGAGTATCTTGTCTGCAAGGAAAAAAGCCCGAAAATTATTGAAACCAAAGAATTGATTCTTTCCGTTGCTGGCGCCAATCTTCTTGAAATCGAGGACTTCGCTCGAATTTACGTCAAAGATGAGAACGGGAAAGTCTATCCTGCAAGGATTGAAAAAACATCAAATGTTTTTGACTGGAGAGTGGTCGCTGACCTCGGCACGCGGCTTGAAAGTCAGAAGGCAAGAAAATTCCGGGTCTTTGCCGATTTGCCGAAAATGAAGCCCGGGGCCAGCTTTAACATCACTTTCCATACCGGCAAGATGAGCCACTTCATGACCGCCGATGGCAAGACAATTGTTGCCAGCGACCAGACGGGAATGGCCGTTGCGCATTTCAATGGCAATCGGCCGCCAAAGTTATATTGGACGGATTACAGCCAGGGCGTGAAATCCGCGGTGTCGCCCTTTTCCGGGCTTTCCGGCGAGCAGTTTGAATTCAGGATCAAGTACGGCGATGAAGACAATGAAGCGCCTAAGGCCGCGCAGGTCTGGGTCGACTTAAACGGCGATGGTAAATATCAGGCTAATGAAAAGTTCAATATGGCCATGGTCAATTCGGATCAGAAAAATTTTAGCCAAGGCGACGGCGTTGAATATTTCCGGACATTCCGGATTGTCGTTAAAAAGCCGCAAACCGTAAAGTTCAGATTCTACTTTACCGACAGTAAACTTGAGGCCGAAAGCAGTGTTCGTGTTGTGAACGAATACTCGTCTGAAGCGGCAAGACAGAAGCCGACGGATGAATACAGTTTTACCATTGGCACGCCCGTAGCTTTTGGGTCGGTCCAACTCACCGGCGACAAATTTGTAAAAGGAGAGCCGGTCAAAATAGTTCTGCCGGTGTTCTATCTGTATCGCGATCTTGAAGTTGACTGGGCAAGCATTGCCCGCAACAACTTTGGACCGTTCAAGCTCCTGCGATGGCAGCTTGGCCGCCGCGGGATAGCGAGTCCCGAGTATAAACTTCCGGCCGAAAATTTTGACTTCCAGGAAATTATTTTGTTCCTGGGCACGAGCGGCATTAAGACGAGCGCGGTAAATTTCCCGGCGCTGAAAATCAGCTATGGCATTAAAGACGCGAAGGGCCAATTTAAAACCCAAAGCGAAAAGTTGGCGTTTCAAAACGTAAAACTGCGGATTGAAAATAGCGTCACCAACACTCTGATAAGAGTGGGCGATCAGTTTGTCTACTCGCTGAAGATAATCAGGCTGCCCGATTATGAGCTGGCGGATTTCAAACCCCAAGAGATGACATTTGAACCTTTTGAAACTTTGAAGTTCGCGAAACAAAGCGATAATCGCGATTTGTACATCGTTGACACTTATGTTTGGACCCTGGCAAGTTATTATGCCATATCCGATCCGATTCCTTTGCCGAGCTTTGAAATTAGCTGGCGTAAAGTCGCTGGCAAGAAAAATAACGTCCATAAGATTGAATCAGTAATGGTCGAAATGGTTCCTATTTTGGGGAAGAACGACAAGGTAATGTCCCAATGGGACACGGGCGCGCGGCCTTGGCCTCCGCTCGCGACTTATCTTTTTAGTGTTCTGCCGATTGCTCTTGGCGGCGCGGTGCTTGTTGCGTTTTTCGGCTTTTGGGCGGTCAGACGCTTGATGGTCTGGCTCGCGATATGGCAGGAAAGCAATTACAGGGTTTTTAGGGCAAACCGCCGCAAAGCCCTGCGCCTCATCAAGTCGCTGCTCGGTCAGTTGGAAGGCAGTCTCGTTGAGCTTCTCAACTGCGTTAAAGTTTTGATCGGGCTCAATTTCGGCCTAACGTCGGAAGCGGCGCAGGCGATGACCGCGTCGGAAATCGAAACTCTGTTATCGATTCGGGGCAATTCCAAATATCAAGCCCTTAAAGATCGACTCACGGTCAAAGGCACCAATCTATTCGTGCCCAAACTTTTGGAGAAAGCGATTCTCCGGGACGAAGCAGAAGTTCTTTACTTTGAACAAGTGCTTCTGTGCGTGAAGGCATTCTTGAGAAAAACCAAATACAACCCGCCGGATTAATCTCGGTGGGTTTTTTTTATTACAGTTTCTGATTGAGTTACTCATCCCACCCCGATTGTCTTTCCGAACCGGGTGTTCTCTTGCTCCAGCGGCAAGAGCCACCACTGCTCTCTCGGCTCAAAACTTCGCCTGCGGCGAAGACCAAGCTTTTTCGCCTCCGAGAGCTTCTCCAAGACAACCGGGTGGGCTTCATTAATTAGTTTTTAAAATGAGGCGACTAGATGTAATTTTTAGCAGGCTACTTTTGCGAGCGGCCAAGGTCTCCGATAAATATCGGAGGAGCGAGAAAAAGTGATCCGAGCCGACGGGCTCGGAGAGTTACTGAGCGAGTCTCGGGGGGATGAGCGAGGGGTGCTAAAAAATACATCTAGTCGCCTCCTTCTACCAGTAAGTTGCATTTTCTCAAATTTTATGGCATTTTAATGGCAAATTCCGGTTCATTGATAATTCGAAACAAGGGAAGGCAATGCAGGGAATCTCGTTCGAGAATCATTGGCTTCTTTTATTGGTACCTTTAGTCTGTCTTCTTTTTTTGATCAAGCGCCGCGGAGTGTACTGGGTCGGGCATCAGGTGATGTTGACTCGCCCGCTTGGATTCATCAAAAGAACCTTTCGGAAGATATCGGCTTTAACGCTTCTTTTGGCGTTTGTTTTCGCCATTATCGCCTGGGCTAACCCGACACAGGGCAAAGAAGAAAAAGTAACTAAAGTAAAAGCCCGGCAGGTTTGCATGGCGGTGGATATTTCCGGATCAATGTTCGGTTCAGTGTCATATGAGATTCAGGAAAAAAGAATCCAAGTCGCGGCAAAAGCCGGAAACGAATTCGTCGACGCTAGGGCCGGCGACATGTTCAGTTTTGTGCCCTTTGACGACAAGTCCCGCCTCGGCCTTTCTGTTCCTCTTACTTTTGACAGAGAGCTGATTAAAAAGCAGTTCCAAGCGGTTGCCGACGGGCAATCAGGCGGCAGCACCGCCATAGGCGAGGGTATCTGGAGTTGTATGATTTTTCTGGTACGCGACGCGCTTCCGAAAAAGTTCAGTCTGGACATAGGCCAACTTAGACGGTCGCTGGAAAGCGAAGATTTAGGTCCTTATGCGACAAGCGCGGCTCGCGAGATTGGCTGTCTTAAGCACGCGTTCATCACGGTTTTGACCGACGGCGAAAGCAACGCCGGAATCAACCCCTTGCGGGTGCTTGCCTTTGCCGGCCGGCTTTGCGTAAAGGTTTACACTATCGCCGCCACGCCGGAGCGTTATCCTGATCTGATTCGGGCGGTTGAAAAGACCGGCGGGCAATACTTTTTTGCCCGCGATATTCAGGAAAGCAAGCGGTTTTACTCCGATATCAACCGGATTGAAAAGAAAGAAGTTATTGTTGAAAGAGAAACCAGGGCGCGAAGTTTGCGCTGGTATTTTTCTCTGGCAAGCGCTTTGAGTCTTTTCGTTTTCGGCGTATTCAGACTCGTGGCCATTAAGGTACCGTAGGGAGTCCGGCGATGAAAAGAAAAATCCGGAGATTTTTTAAGGTCATCCTAATTGCCGCCGCAATGCTTGCGGTCGTCTTTGGGATTTTTAAGTATCTCGAGCGGAATTTTATCCGCCGCGCGACAGAGCGTCTTGATAAAAACGAACCTTACGCGGCGTTAGCCGAGTTCGATTCGTGGCAATCCTTTAAAATTCATCGTCTTGCTCTGGAGTGGGGGCTGATGGATCCACTTTGGTACTACCATTGGGGGCTGGCGGCCTTGAGAACGGGAGATTATCAAAAAGCCTATGTTCAGTTCCGGCGGGTTAGCGAAGTTTCCAGCGATCCCGTTCTTAAGAGTCTCGCATATTTCAATCAAGGAGAAGCGCGACTGTGGCAGTGGGACGCGGGCGCACATGAGAACGCCGCTTCTCTTTATATTGACGCGCTGAAAATCAATCCCGAAATGGTTATTGCCAAAAAACGTCTTGAGTGGTTGCGCCAGGCGAACTTGGTTAAAACCAAAGCGGAAATGAAAGCCAGGGGCGATAAAGGCAGGCCTAATCAAGACAGTAAGAACCAGGATGATAAAGACGGGCAAAGCGAAAAATTCAAGTCGACCCAGGGTAAGCAGAGACGGGGCTATTAAATATGTGGTCTAGCGCGTCGGAATGGATTATTTGGATAAGACAGATTCAATTCGGAAGAACCGATCTTCAGAAATGGGTTTTGGTCTTTCTTGTGTCGGCGCTGTTATTCCACATCGCCGTTGAGATCAGGAGGTATCTGTGGCGGAGAAAAAACTTTGGCCAGAGCCGTCTGATCAAATCTATTTCTCACTGGCCGAGATGGTGGCAGGAAGTGCTACGGTCTCTGGCGTTTGTTTCCGGTTTAGTTTTGGCCGGCCTTATTGTCCTTGAGCCGATTAACAAAACGGTAGACCATAAGCCCGTCAGGGAGCCCGCTTTGATCGCGGTCGGGCTTGATGGTTCGATGTCGATGCTGGCGAAGGTCGATCCTTCATCCAGCAAATCACGATTGGACCTTTCCAAGGAACAGATTGAAAAATTAGTTACCGCTTTGAAAAAAGAAGGCAGCAGCGACAAATTAATACTCTTTACTTTTGCCGAAGAGCCACATAAGGAACTGAAAGATTTTACCGATGACTATCCCCGGATTTTCCTGCCGGCGCTGGATTCGGTGGAAGATTTTTATGTCCGGGCGTTCGGATACGGAACTGATTTGTCAAAAGTAATGGAATTTTGTGCCAAAGCATTTCCTAAGTCGGAGTACCAGAAAATTTGTCTTGTTGTGACGGATGGGGAACTTGAGGGAAAGGATCTTAAGAAACTCGATGAAGATTTCCAGAAAAGTTTGAAAGAATGGCGGGTTGTCGGTAAAGGCATAAAACTATATTTTATTGCCGTCGGACACGGCGGCAGGGCGGAAAGGATTCCTAAGTTCAATATTTACGGCAATGCCACAAATGAGTACGAAACCGACGATGATGGCAAGGATATTAAAACGAGAACGCGTCCCGATTATCTGCGCAAAGCCGCGGTCCTCGCCGGCGGCGGCTTTATACATCTGCAGGCAAGCAACAGCGACGAAGCGATGCTTGCCGGCGTGGTTGAAAAGGGCAAAAAGATAATCGGCTGGAAAAAAGTCGAAAAGGTTGCCGACGTTTCAGAAAACTTTATTAAAGTTTATCTGATTATTCTCTTGTTGATTTTGCTGTTTGTTTAATTAAATTCCCTCTTTTAAAGAGGGGATTTTACTTTTATCGGAAGCCGGGTTACTATTGGAACAATACTTCAGAAAGAAAAGGGCATGGCCAACCGCCGTCGACTCTATTCCTACAAGTGGCGGATTTGGCTTTGCTCTTTTTTGTTTTTTGAAAACTAAAAACCGAGGAGAAATCATGAAAATCGGCGTGCGGATTTTGTTTGTTCTTTTGGTTCTGATTCTTGCTCCACTGTCAGCGCTGGCCGATGAGAGTTCGATAGTAGAATATGCCAGTGCCCAAAAAGAATTCCGGCGCGCTATTTTTAGAAGCGAAGTCAAGATTCACACGAGTGTTTTGGTGCGCGATGGGTTATGGAAAAATGGCATCGGCACGGGGGTCGTTGTCGGCCGAGAAAATCAGCCGGATAAAACGATTTTTTATGTTATCACGGCAGCCCATGTTTTGCTGACGGAGAATTCCGAACTTTTGAAAGAAACAAAGATTGTCGCGGCCTTTCCGGAAAAGAGTATCGCTTTCCCGGTGGCCCAGACTGGCTATTCCGCTAAATTTTTATTTGTCGCCTGGAATTTGGAATACGTTCTTTTACAGGTAGAGGTGCCAAACAGCGACCTTGGAAAACTTGATGTCGCTGTCGCTTCAATAGCGCAAAAAGCGCCGGAACGATTAGAGAGTTTCTGGGTTTCCGGATATCTTCGAGGCACGCTTCCTGTCGTTAACCAGGCTTATTTTGTCCGCGCCGTCGTTAACGAAAGGGGGCAAGCCGGAGAATTTGTTTATTTCTTACTATTGAATTTTTTTTTCATCGCCGATGGCATCAGCGGCCCAGGCATGTCGGGGGGCGGTGTTTTTAACGCCAAAGGCGAACTTATGGCCATGACTTGGGCGGTAGAAAGCGATCACATTGTCAACGCCATTCCGGCATTTCTGATTCGGCAGGACTTTACTGCACGGCTCGAAGTCTTGAAAAATAAACCAAAAGCCGGGGAGTAGAAAATTAGCAAGCCGAGTAATTTTGCTTCGCAAAACACTCGGCTTTAAAAAGCCAATTTTCACTTCCCGGTTTTAATTTTGTTTTAGAGTTTCTACCGCCTCGCTAAGCATCTGGCAATATAAATTAAGACCGATTGCCGAAATGTGGCCTGACTGCTCTCTGCCCAAAATATTGCCCGCGCCTCTGATTTCCAAATCTTGCAAGGCGATATCATCGCCGGCGCCCAGATCCTGATGCTCCTGAAGCGCCAAAAGCCTCCGTTTGGCTTTATCTCCCGCCCCGTTAGAAGCCGCTCTGCCGGAAGCGCGGCTACGATCGTCTTGGGACGATCTGCTTCTAACGGGGTCAAATTTTTTTGATTGATACAGGAAATAAGCGTAGGCCTGGGCGTTTGACCTGCCGATCCGGCCTCTTATTTGGTGGCTTTGAGAAAGCCCCAAACGGGAGGCGCTGTCGACGATTAATGTATTGGCATTCTGAAAATCAAGGCCGTTTTCGATAATGCTTGTCGCGAGAATCATCTGGATTTCGCCGACGTGGAATTTTTTCATTGTTTCTATTATCTGTTTTTCGGACAGCCGCGCGTGAAGTATCCCGATTTTGAGGTCTGGTTTTATTTTCAGCAGGCGCCTTTTCACCAACTCTATAGTTTCAATGCGGTTATGAAGATAATAGATTTGACCACTGCGTTCCAGCTCAAAATCAATCGCGTCCCTGATAACTTTCCGGGAGTAAGGCAAAACGAAAGTTTTTATCGCGAGGCGGCCGGGCGGCGGAGTTTTGATCTGGCTTACGTCCTGCAGCGAAGAGAGCGCGAGATAAAGCGTGCGGGGGATGGGCGTGGCCGACAAGTTTAGGATGTCGATTTTGGGGTTCAACGACTTAAGTTTTTCTTTTTGCTTAACGCCGAATCGCTGTTCCTCGTCTATTATCAAAAGTCCTCCCTTTTGGGGGAAAAGATCCGCCAGGTCTTTTGAGAGCAAACGATGAGTGCCGATGACGATGTCAATCTTGCCGTCTTTGATTTTTTTAATGACCTCATGCTGTTCCTGTTTTGGTGTCAGGCGGGAGAGCCGCGCGACCATAATCGGAAAACGGCTGAATCTTTTTGAGAAAGTTTCAAAATGCTGTTCGCAAAGAATAGTGGTCGGCGTCAGAACCGCCACCGGCAATCCTGAAAGCACCGCTTTGAAAGCGGCTCTCATAGCAACCTCGGTTTTGCCGAAACCGACGTCGCCGCACACAAGCCGGTTCATCGGCCGTTCTTTTCTAAGGTCAGCGCTGATTTCTTCCAGAGCGCGGATTTGGTCTTCGGTTTCTATATATTCGAATTCTGTAGCGAAATATTTTTCTTGCGCTTCGTCTCCTAGGACCGGTTGTCTTTGAGCCATTTCTCTTTTGGCGTAAAGAGCGATTAGTTCCTGAGCCAGCTTTATCGTTTCTTCTTTTATTCTTTTTTTGGTATTGAACCAAATCTGGCTGCCCAGGCGGTGAATCTGAGGCGTTGCGAACCCCAAATAAGGCGACAGTTTGTCAGCTTTAACAAATGGCACATAAAGCGTGTCTGGCGCCGCGCCCGGCCGCGGCGCTCCGTATTCAATTATGAAAAAATCAGAACCGTTTTGGTCGTTTGAAATTTTGGCTTTGTTTGGAATTTGTAATTTGGGCTTTGTGGTTTCATTTTCCGCGGCAAAGCCGCGGAAAATGCCTATTCCATGGTCGAGGTGGACGACATAATCGCCGGGCTTGTATCTTTCTTCTATTTTTGATTTTTTGAGACGAGCCAGCGTCGCCGATTCTTTTTCGGCGGCGGTGAGTTTAATATCGCTTATTGTTTCGATGATATTGCCAAGCCAATCAATCTTTATGGGCATGACGGCATTTATCGGGAAGACGTCAATACTTCCGCCGAGTTGTGAAAATTCGCCCCTCGCTCCCAGATAAGAAACTCTTTCATATCCCAAATCGGTAAGCCGCCGCAGTACTTCGGAGATTTTAACGCTTTGGCTAGTTTCCAGAAACAGGGTGTTGTCTTGCCACCAGGAGTTGGTTTTGGCATGGGTTTTTATTTTTTCAAAATTTTCCTGAAACCATAAAAGCCCCTTCTCCAAAAATGAGGGGGTGATTCCGGCAATCAGGATTTCTTGATTTGTTTTCATATCAGGCGACCAAATCTGCTTTTTAGCACCCTTCACTCATCCCTCCGAAACTCGCTCAGTGGCTCTCCTCGCCAGTCGGCTCGGATCACTTTTGCTCGCTCGGCTTCGCCTCCTTGGCCGCTCGCAAAAGTAGCCTGCTAAAAACCACATCTGATCGCCTAGTGTGCTTAACTTAAGACTATACATTATCATCTGGTTAGTAACACTTTATCGGGCGCAAGACAATTACCTCTTTTTAAGCGATCGCATGAAAAGTGGCAATCCGACTTGACATTTATTACCTAATGGTTTATTATCTATTTACTTTGGGTCTTTGTCAAATAGAGGTGGTGATAATGGAGGCGCTATTCGGCAAGTTTTGGACTATTTCTCTCGGAGACATGGCCGTGATTATTTTTATAGCTTTCTTCGTCGGCGGTCTACTAATCGGATTCATGTTTGGCCGCGCCGCTACAATCGGCGGGCCGGAACACCGGGATCCGACCGAGGCGGAAATAAAGGCCGCCAAGGAGCGTTATCGCAACGAATATCTTGAATATCGTGGTCGTCCCAACGATTCTCTTCCGCCTATTAATCGCTCCGATGAGGAGTAGAATGAAGCGCGCCTGGGAAATCACAAGCGCTTTGGGGTTTTTCGCTCTTTATCTTGGCCTATCCTGTTATCTGTTGGCGCGCGGCGTTAAAGAATGGCCGGAAATGGAGGAGTAAAATGTTGGAATTATTTTACTCTATTGTGCTTGGCGCGGCAGCTTTAGCGATATTCTTTCTTTTGGGTATTGCGGGATTGGCCTTTATCTTGCTAATCGCTGCTCTTTTGATAGTGTTTACAATACGGGCTCTGAGGTTGATAAAGTTCCTGCTCCCTGTAGTATTCGCTCTAATTGTTCCTAAACTCTTAGGAGTTATCTGAAGCCATTTCCAATTGGGAGACGGCTTTTTTTATTGTATTGCCGAGAATTTTTAATTCTGCCGGCGTAAATTTTTTCAAAATAATTTTTTCAGCGGGCGTGTGTTTTTTTAGGGTAGGTTGGATACCTATTCTTATTCGCCAAAAATCTTTTGTTTTTAGAGCCCCGATGATAGATTCAACTCCCTTGTGCCCCCCAGATGATCGTCCGAATGATATTTTAAAACTTTCCCAAAGAATATCAATGTCATCGTGAATTATCCAAATATCTTTAGGCTTAATTTTGTAAAATTTTGCCAAAGCCGCGACGGCAACGCCGGATTTATTCATAAATGTTTGAGGTTTGGCCAGAATCATTGTTTGGGTTTTGATTTTTGGGCTTTGTAATTTGTTTGATTTTTGGGCTTTGTAATTTGGAATTTCGGCTTCCGTTACTTCGGAAAATAATTTTTTCTTATAATTGAATTCCGCTACTTTTAGTTGTCTTGCCAGCTCATTAACAAAAAGGAAGCCGGCATTGTGGCGGGTGTTTTCATATTCTTTTTCGGGATTACCGAGGCCGATGATTAGTTTCATATAAAAATATATTATCAGAAGCCATATCAAGAAGCCAGTCGGCTATCTATAATTTGCTTTATTTAAGCCAAAATTTGCTATTGCAATTGGCTAATTTTTATGATAAAATCAGGAAGTGAAAATTGGACTACCCTCCTAAATTCTTTTGCCCGATTAATCGGTGTTGGGCTAATCATGGTTTCTCTAACTTACAAAAAGAGCCTGCGCTCTAATGAAGAATTTGGAGGGCAAAAATGCCAGGAAGTAGAAATTCGACAAATTCATTTTTGTCCTTAAAATTCTTTATTAAAACTCAAGATATATTTTGTGTATAGCGTACACTACAGTGTCAATCTAGAAAAAACGGACAAAAAGAATTTTTAAGGATGGGTCGAATTTTCACTTCCTGGAATGAATTTGTCCAATTTCTACTTCCTGATAAAATTTTAGACAATGAAAGAGGCAATGCGTAATTTTTTTGGCTTTATCTGGGAACTTTTTAAGATCGCCGTCATTGCGTTGGTGCTGGCGGGGCTTGCCCGTTATTTTATTTTCCAGCCGTTTTTCGTGAAAGGCGCTTCCATGGAGCCGAATTTTGACGATGGCCAATACTTGATAGTTGATGAGCTAAGTTATTATTTCCGCACTCCTGAAAGGGGCGAAGTGATTGTTTTTAAGTATCCTTTAGACACCCGCACTTACTATATCAAAAGGATAATAGGGCTTCCCGGGGAGACGGTTGAGATTAAATCCGGACAGGTGAATGTTTATAATGACGAAAACCCCAAAGGTTTTGTTTTGAATGAGGCTTACTTGCCACAAGGCCTCGCGACCGATGGCAATGTCAAACAGCGCCTCAATAGGGATGAATATTTTGTTCTTGGCGATAACAGATTGTCGTCTTCGGATTCCCGGCGCTGGGGGGTTTTGCCAAAAAGCGATATTGTTGGAAGGGTGTTTGTAAGGGTCTGGCCGGTGGATACTTTTGAATTACTCAATCAGGCGCCGGCGTATTAGATTAATTTTGAAATTGATTTGGAAATTAGAACTTAAAAATTGATTAAAAATTGAAAATTTGAAATTAAAAATTTAGTTATTTATGTCACGAAAAGGAAAATCAAAATTATTTCAGGTACCTCGCGGTATGCGCGACATTCTGCCGGCCGAGCAAAAATATTGGGAGCGTTGCGTCAAAATCGCTAAAGAGTTGGCGCTCTATTACGGTTTTGAACTGATAGAAACCCCGATTCTTGAAAATGCCGAGCTTTTCGCTAAGGGCGTCGGCGCGGGCACTGACATTGTCGAAAAAGAGATGTACACCCTGCGCACCAAGGGAGGCGATCTTCTTGCTCTGCGGCCCGAAGGAACGCCCCCAATCATCCGCTCTTATCTTGAAAACGGCATGGTCAGCCAGCCGCACCCGGTCAAACTTTTTTATATTGGACCGATGTTTAGGCATGACGCGCCTCAAGCCGGACGCTATCGTGAACATCACCAGATCGGTTTTGAAACTATCGGCGATCCGGACCCGGTGATTGACGCCCAGATAATTCAGCTTATCTACGCTATTTTAACCGAACTGGGCCTAAAAGGCCTAACTATCCAGATAAACAGCATCGGCGACAAACAATGCCGCCCGAAGTTCAGAGACGAGCTAAAAAATTTCTACCGGAATCGAGTTAACCGGCTTTGCAAGAACTGCAAAAGGAAATTCAAAGAAAATCCCTTGCGTCTTTTCGACTGCAAGGAGGCTGATTGCGTCGCTTTGAGGAGTCTGGCGCCGCATTTAATAGACCATCTTGATGAAAATTGCCATAACCACTTTAAGTCAGTCCTTGAATTTCTTGATGAACTAGGGTTGCCATACAGTTTAAATCCTTATTTAGTGAGAGGGCAGGATTACTATACGCGTACGGTTTTTGAAGTTGTTCCCGAAGAGGTAGTAGGGGCACAGTCGGCTTTGGGAGGGGGCGGACGTTTTGATGGCCTTATTGAACTGTTAGGCGGCAAACCTACGCCGGCTGTGGGCGGGGCTTTGGGACTTGAACGGGTCATTGCCGAAATACAACGAAGGGAACTAAAAATCGCGGCTACAAAGCCGCGTGTCAGAATTTTCTTGGCTCAATTGGGAGATTTGGCAAAAAGAAAAAGCTTAAAACTTTTTGAAGACTTCAGGAAAGCCGGCGTCCAAGTTGCCGAATCGTTCGGTCGTGATTCGATAAAAGCCCAACTTAGGGTGGCTGACCGGCTTGGCGCCGACATTTCTTTGATTATGGGCCAAAAAGAAGCGCTTGATAATACCGTAATTTTGCGGGAAATGCAGTCCGGAACGCAAGAAACGATTCCACTGGCAAAGATCATCGATGAGGTTAAAAAGCGGCTCAAAAAGATTGGGCCTGCTCGGCGGTCGATTAGTAATTTGACTGATGAGGAAATTGATGATAAAAAATAGGTTCTGGAACCATGGAGTGCATTTTTTGCAAAATAGCCAATAAAGAGATTTTTTCAGAGATAATCGCCGAAGATGAGGCATTCGTTGTTTTCAAAGATATAAAGCCGAAAGCGCCAGTTCACCTCTTGTTCATCCCTAAAACGCATTTAGGTCCGGTGAATACTCTTAGACTAAAAGATACCGAGCTTGTTGGTCGGCTGATACTTAAGGCGAAGGAAGTCGCGCAAAGTTCGGGAATTTCCGAAGATGGTTACCGATTAATTTTTAATATCGGCCGAGATGCTGGCATGGAAGTTGAACATCTCCACCTGCATCTGTTAGCAGGCAAACCTCTGAAATTGGTAAATTAGTAACTTTATGGCAGTTGAAGTCAGAAAAAAAGAAAAAGAAACCACAGCGTCTTTATTGAGGCGCTTTTCCAGGCGTGTTCAGCAAAGCGGCGTCTTATTGCGCGCCCGCCGTACTCGTTTTTACGAACCCCCGAAGTCGAAGCGCAAGAAAAGAATTGACGCTTTACGGCGAGCGACGATGACCAAAGAACATGAAAAATTAGTTAAGCTCGGTAAGATAGAAGAAAGACGAAGATAAATTATCATAATCCGAATGATTGGAATCTTTATCCGAATAACCCGAATATGCAGAAACCTAAACTAAAATTCATTCGGAATATTCGGATATTAGGATTATAAATTCGGATTATTAAGCGAAGCGTATGAATTTAAACCAAAAACTGACCGAAGACATGAAAGCCGCGATGAAAAGCGGCGATTCACAAACGCTCTTGACCGTTAAACTTCTGATCAGCGCGATTCACAATAAAGAAATAGAAAAAAGAACCAAGCTCTCCAAACAAGTCACCGAAGCGCGGGAACTCGAAGAAAAATCCCGTCTGACCGAAGAAGAAATTATCGAAGTGATCTCAAGCGAAGTAAAAAAACGCAAAGACTCCATTGCCGCTTACGAATCCGCGAGACCTGACTTGGCGGAAAAAGAAAAACAGGAATTGGAAATCCTAAAAAAATACGCGCCGAAGGAATTGTCCGGGGAAGAGGTAAGAATAATCGTAAAAGCAAAAATTATCGAGACCGGCGCTTCTTCCACCAAAGATTTTGGCAAAGTGATGGGCAGGGTAACTCAAGAAACCAAGGGACGGGCCGATGGAGTTCTGGTAAAGAAGATCGTTGAGGAAGAATTATCCCAACTATAAATTTTAAATTTCTAATTTTAAATTTTCAATGAATTTCTAATGATTTAATGTTTAAAAATTAAGAAATTAGAATTTGATTCAAAATTTAAAATTCAAAATTGGAAATTATGCCGCATGAGATTCTTGTATATAATAAAACGAAGTTTCTGATACCCCGTAAATTCGTTGTTAATGTTATTTTGAAATCGCTTAAAAACCTCGGAATTAAACAGCCAGTCGAAATGGCTGTTTTAGTTGTCGGCGACAAGAAAATTCGCCGGCTGAACCGAATCTGGCGAAGAAAAAACAGGGCCACTAATGTATTGTCTTTTCCACAGATGACAAAAACCGAGTTGAAAAAATCGGTTAATTTTGGCTCTGGAAGTCGGAAATTGGGAAAACCTGCCCGTCCGGAAGGCGGGTTTGATTTGCAGTCAAAGTCCGTGATATCATTAGGACAAATATTGATAGATCCGCACCAAATTCTGTCGGGAATAAAAAAGAATCGAAAAGATTTCGAAAAAGAATTGATAAAACTTGTTATCCACGGCCTTCTGCATCTTCTCGGATACGATCATAAGACAACAAAAGAAGGGCGTGAGATGGCGGCACGAGAAGAGAAAATTTTAAAAAATATCAAATTATAACTTTTCACTTTAAATTTTTAATTTCTATTATGACTCGCGAACAAATAATCGTAGGATTGGATGTCGGCACGACGGCTGTGAAAACGGTTGTTGCCCAGAAATCTCGGACACAACTTTTGCCTCAAATCGTCGGCTGGGGTTCTGCCGACAGTCGCGGTATTAAAAAGGGAGTGGTTGACGACATTGAAGAAGCGGCTTTAGCTATAAGCGAATCCTTTGAAAAAGCGAGAGCTCACGCGGGCATTAAGTTTGATGAAGCGATTGTCAGCGTCGGCGGCGATCACGTTATCGTTAGGCCGTCGCGCGGTATCGCAATGGTTTCACGCGCCGACCGGATTATTTCAAACGAAGACATTGAACGCGCTTTGGCGCAGGCGTCATCTTTAACACCCATCCCGAACAGGGAATTGCTGCATAATCTGCCCCAGGCCTGGAGCGTTGACGACGATCGGGCAGTCAAGGATCCTCTTGGCATGACAGGAAGCCGTTTGGAAGTTAACACCCTTTTGATTGAAGGTTTTTCCAAGCCCATAAAAGATTTACGAAAAGCGGCGGACCTCGCCGGAATACGCGTAAAAGAAATAGTTTTTACGCCGCTGGCCGCTTCACGCGCCATCCTAAACCGGAAACAGCGGGATTTAGGAGCTTTGGTCTTGGATATCGGTGGCGGCACGACGAGTCTCGCGGTTTTTGAAGAAGGGGACATCACTCACGCGATGGTCCTGCCTTTTGGTTCTCATTATGTAACGCGGGACTTAGTCAAGGGACTTGTTATAGACGCCGAATCCGCCGAAAAACTGAAAAAGGCCCATGGTTCGGCATTTGTTGAATCAACCAGTTCCAGAGACATGGTTGACTTGAAAAAATTCGGGGGGGATAAAACCGTTGAGCGCAAAGTAATAGCTGAAATTTGCGAAGCGAGGTTTTCAGAAATTCTTGAGCAGGTCCAAAAACAGGTTAAGTCGCTGAAAAAATCAATTTATCTGCCGGGAGGCGTGGTGCTGACTGGCGGTGGCTCAAAGATTCCGAGGCTTGATAAACTGGCAAAAAAGGAGCTCGGTTTGCCGACGGCTCGCGGAGTTGCCGAAGAAATCATCGGGCCAGAAGAAATTCTCCAGGATTCTTCTTATGCTACGGCTTTGGGATTGGTGATGTGGGGATTTGACGAGGGAAAGGTATTGGTATCCCAAAACGATGAAGAAGGTTTTTGGAGGGGTCTGATGAACTGGCTGAAGAAATTTGCCCCGTAAAGACTTTCTCCTACCAATTACGAATGATCGCGAATTACGAATAAATAAAATAAATTTATAATTGGCATTTGAAATATTCGTAATTCGGTGTTATTCGTAATTAGTAGGAAATTTATATGCCTCACATTAAACCGGACATAGAAACATTCGCGCGTATTAAAGTGGTCGGTGTCGGCGGCGGCGGCGGCAACGCCGTTACCCGCATGGTTAACGCTCAAATAAAGGGCGTTGATTTTATTGCCGTCAATACCGATGCGCAGGATCTGCACCATACAAAGGCCCAGGTGAAAATCCACATAGGCAAAAATTTGACCCGGGGTCTCGGCGCGGGGATGAACCCGGACGTCGGCCGGCAGGCGGCGGAAGAAAACCGCGACGAAATTCAGGACGCCCTAAGGGGGGCTGACCTTGTTTTTATCACCTGCGGTCTTGGCGGCGGAACCGGTTCGGGCGCCTCGCCGGTCATTGCCGACGCGGCTAAAGACGTCGGTGCTTTGGTAGTGGCAGTTGTTACAAGACCCTTTGGTTTTGAAGGAGCCCAGCGGACCAAGATAGCCGATGAGGCGATGACACAGCTGCGCGACCGCGTCGACACTCTCATTACGATTCCGAACGATAAAATCCATAATTTAATTGATAAGAATACGAGCATTTTGGATGCTTTTGGCATAGTTGATGACATTTTGCGTCAGGGCGTTCAGGGCATTGCCGATCTGATAACTTACCCCGGCATTGTTAATGTGGATTTTGCCGATATAAAGGTAATCATGTCCGAAGCCGGGTCGGCTCTTTTGGGCATCGGCAAGGCCTCGGGTGAAGACCGCGCAGTAAACGCGGCTAAGTCCGCTATTAACTCTCCTTTACTTGATGTTTCTATTGACGGCGCCCGGGGTGTTTTGTTCAATGTTTCCGGTGGCGCGGACCTAACAATGACCGACATAAACGACGCCGCGAAAGCTATTACAGAGTCAATCGATTCCAACGCCAAAGTCATTTTTGGCGCCTTGCATGATACTCGCCTGAAGAAAGGTGAGGTTAAAGTGACTGTAATCGCCACCGGATTTGGAAGTAATAGAAGTAATAGCAATGGGAATGAGCCGCTTTTTAAAAGTGAATCGCAGCTCAAGCCGCCCTTTAAACCCGCACTGATCCGGCCGGTCATATCGTTGGATATAAATGGCAATGGTAAAAAATCGGAAGTAATCAAAGGTATTAACGTCTCTAAAAAACCCGAAGTCCAAATCATTGATGAGGAAGAAGACGAGTGGGATGTACCGGCATTTTTAAGAAGAAAAAAGGATGTTAAGAAATAAGGGCTTCCTCCTACGAATTACGAATGCGGTCGAATTACGAATTTATAATTTGTAATTCGCTAATATTCGTAATTAGTAGGATTGCATGCCTAAATCAAAAGTTTTTGTTTTGATATTGATGAGTTTTGTGGGAGGCATATTTCTGTATTCATTTTTAAAAACTCCGCCGATGATTATCGGCGGAGTTTTTGTTTTCGGCGTTTTCATATTACTGAGAGGCGCTTGCCGCAGGTTTAAAGATTTAGAGTTCGTTTTCGGAATCGTTTTTGGCATTTGCATTTTGATTTTCGGTTTTGGACTCTGGCGCAGCGCAGTGGTTTTTGATAACACAGGGCGAGGGATAACTTCTTATGCGAGCGGCGACGCTCTAGAGCTTTCCGGTTTGGTATCAGAAGAGCCGGATGTCAGGACAGACGCGGTCTATTATGTTTTAGAAACGCCTGACTTTGGCAAGGTTCTTTTTAAAACGCCACTCTGGCCGGCATACTCTTACGGCGATTTACTGACGATTAAAGGGATAATTCGTCGGCCGGAAAACTTCGATGACTTTGATTATAAAAATTATCTTGCAAAACGGGATATATTTTGGGTTGGACAAAATTTCAAAATTACAAAAGTTGATTCATCCGGCCGCGTGACTCTTTTTGGACGTTTGTTTTCCTACAAAGGCGCGTTTGTTGCCAGCGTCAATAAAATTTTAAGCGAACCGCACGCTTCTTTTCTAAACGCGCTACTTTTGGGGGCAAGGCGCGGTTTGCCAAAAGACTTGCTCGAAGCTTTTAATAAAACTGGAACAAGCCATATCGTCGCCATTTCCGGCTACAATATCTCTCTTATCAGTGTCTTAGTTTTCAATTTCTTGGCGTATTTGCTTGTTCCGAGGCGTGCCAGTATTTGGATAGTCGGCGCTGGCATAGTTTTCTTTACTGTTATTTCCGGCGCTAGCGCTTCTGTCGTGCGCGCCGCTATTATGGGGAGCCTTCTGATTATCGCTCGGGCTCGCGATCGGATTTATGGCGTTAGCAATGCGTTGGTTTTAGCCGGAGCGTTAATGCTCTTTTTAAATCCGCGTCTTTTACGCTATGACGCGGGGTTTCAACTGTCCTTTCTCGCCACTTTGGGGCTTATTTATATTTCGCCATATTTTAATAAATGGTTTTCGACATTGCCCAATATATTTTCTTTTCGCGCTAATTTGGCGGCGACTCTTTCGGCTCAAGCGGCGGTTTTTCCTGTTTTACTTTTCGGATTCGGACAAGTTTCTCTTGTCGCGCCCCTGGCCAATGTTTTAATCTTACCCGCTATCCCTCCGACAATGTTTTTCGGTTTTTTGGCGGGCATTGCCGGCTTCGTGTCGGTCGGCGCCGCGTCGGTAATAGCGATTCCGGCTTGGATTTTACTTTCTTGGCAACTTTTTATTGTTAAGTTTTTGAGCGGACTATTATGAAGCGTTATTTTATTTTCCTGGCGGCAGTTGCGCTTTTTACGGCAGTTATTTGGGGCCTGATTTTTGTAAAAACTCAAGGCGTCCTTTTGGAAGTGATTTTTTTTGATGTAGGCCAGGGCGATTCTATTTTAATAAAAACGCCTTACGAGCAAACAATGCTGGTTGACGGCGGTCCCGATAATAGAGTTCTAAATAAATTGGGAGACCATTTGCCGCCGCTTCAAAAAAGAATCGATATTGTTATTCTCACACATCCTCACGCGGACCATGTTACCGGGCTTGTTGAGGTTCTGAAAAGATATGACGTCGGAGTGGTCATTATGAGCGCCGCCTATCTGAAGACCGATATATACGGCGAATTTTTAAAAACGCTGCGCGACAAAAATACGTCTATAATATTCGCTAAAGCTGGTCAGGCGCTTCACTTCGGCCCGAAAATGGATGTTGATATTTTATGGCCGGAAAGAAATAAGCTCGACTTATTCGGCGGATATAATGAAAGCTTCGGCATGGCCGGCAATGACGTGAATGACGACTCCGTGGTTACGAAGATGAGTTTTGGCGATTTCGCTTTGCTCATGACCGGAGACGCCACATCGGCGGTAGAAAAACAGCTTTTGGCTTACGGTAACGGCCTGCGGGCGGATATATTGAAAGTGGGCCATCATGGCTCGAAATATTCTTCTTCTTTGGAGTTTCTAAAGTTAGTTCAGCCTCAAGCCTCGATAATAGAGGTCGGTGCGCGTAATCGCTATGGTCATCCGGCGCCGGCGACTCTGGATCGATTAAAAAATTTTTCGCCTCAAGGAGCGGACCAGCTTCTCAAGTCTGAAACTTTCGGAGTCGAACGACCTCAGGCTGAAAATATTTCGATATTCCGCACCGATAAAGACAGTGACATCAAAGTACTAAGCAATGGTTACACGACGAGCATCTTTAAGGAAAAATAAACCACACATTAATAATGTGTGGTTAGGTTGGCAAAATCCGTTTTGGTTGCGGATCTAATTCTCCGGATTGCTGCCGGTTCAGAAAATTAATGTAGCGCTGAAGACTGTCGAGCGCGCTGATGGAAAAATTATATCGGACCCCGAGGAATTCTTCCTTAGCGTGGTAGCCGCCAAGGAAAGCCGCGGTGATACAGCCAAGCTTCTCCGCTTCTTTTATGAAGTGGGGACTATCGTCAATGAAAATCGCTTCTTCCGGTTTTGCCGGAGCAAGTTCCCGGACCAGATTCCCTATAGTCTCGAGTTTTTGTACATGGTCCATGCCGGCGTAAATTCTAGAAATATAATTTTTTAAGCCGTACTTCTCAAGAACGTTCTCGATGATTTTGGTAATTGCCATGCTGACGATAATGACGGTTATGTTTCTTTCATGAAGCCATCGGAGCGTGTCTTCGACGTGGTCGCAAAGAGGTGCAAAAGGTTTTTGTCTTAATTTCTCTTCGTAAACTCGCCAGATTTCTTCGCGGCTTTGTGTGATGCCCATTTCCCGGTAAAGAGACATATAGTCCGGCCGGTAAAGTTTGCGCCAGTTGGCTTCTCCGAAAGGTTGGGCGCCGAAGTGCGCCAGCATCTCGTCAAGCGCCTCGCTGTTAACTCTGTAGCTTTTGTATAAAGTGCCGTCCCAATCAAAAATAACGAGTTTGATCACTTAAATATCCTTCTGGAAGTACTGATTGAGCCTTTGACTCAAATCAATCAAAACATTTTCAAAACTCTTGTGAGGAGTCGGTTTAACATCAGCCGTATTTATGATGACAAACTTCTTAGGGCGCTGGAGGCGCAGGATGATGAAAAACATCCCAAGATCAAAAACAAAACCGATGCTGTTCTTATCATACCAAATGTGAACTTCATCGGCTTCGAGCATTCTTTCGCGGTTATAGTCGCAAATCAGAAAGCCGACCCTGTCGGTATTCTGATAAGGGTTGTCTTGGTCGGGCCAATAAACCTCGTATCCGTTTGATTCCATATAATAAACATATCCGTCTATCTTGTTCCTTACTTTTTTACTGACGTTTCTTACCGGGCAAATCACGAAGATCTTCTTTCCCATTTCCCGCCTCTATAGATGTTAACGAGCTTTGCCGCTAAATTAAGCTATAAAAAGCTCATTGTCAATTAAGACGAACTATGATATTTTTCCTTTACTAAATTAATTTTCTAAAATCATGGCGACAAAAAATCCAAAGGAAGAAAAAACGCTAGTGCTGATAAAGCCTGACGGCGTCAAGCGGGGCTTGATCGGTGAGGTCGTTGCCCGCATTGAAAAGCGCGGCCTAAAAGTAATCGCCATTTCAATGGTTAAGCCGAGTCGCAAGCAGATTGACGAGCACTATCCGAAAGATTTGAAATGGGTGAAGCGTCTCGGTGAAAAGTCGCTTGCCACCTACGCTAAATACGGCTGGGACCCGAAGAAAGAAATGGGCACCGACGACCCGATGAAAATCGGCAAGTCCGTCCGCAACTGGATTCTGGACTTTATGACCTCCGGTCCCGTCGTAAAAATCGTCGTGGAAGGGATTCACGCGGTTGATATGGTAAGGAAATTGGTTGGCAATTCCATTCCGGCTTTAGCCGAAATGGGCACCATAAGAGGGGACTTTTCGGTTGATTCGGCTGCGTTGGCTAACAAGGGTAAGCGCGCGGTCCATAATCTGATTCACGCGTCTGAAACGCCCGAGGAGGCAAGGCACGAATTGAAATATTGGTTTAAAGCCGGCGAGATTTTTGAATACAAACGCGCGGAAGAAGACATTATGTTCTGAAAATCTCAAATCTCAATTTCCAATTTCTAATAAAATCTCAAGCTTCAAATCTCAAATTTATGCTTTTGGTCATTGGGATTTGAGGTTTTATTTGACATTGGGATTTTGACATTGGGATTTTTGTCGTATAATGTACTTGGCTTTGGGAGCGGTTCTTTTTGAAGATTTTGGGCTAAAAATATATATTAGGGATTCCTATATCGCTCCGGCGCGTGCGCCGGAGTTGCGGACACCCACTTGGATTTAATTCCAATAATCTTCCTAAAGAATTTCCTGAGGCTATTAAAATCCCCGCCGACATCTGCGAAGTTGTGGCGGGGATTTTTTAATTCTTGACCAGGAAGTAGAAATTGGACAAATTCATTCCAGGAAGTGAAAATTCGACCCGTCCTTAAAAATTCTTTTTGTCCGTTTTTTCTAGATTGATACTGTAGTGTACGCTATACACAAAATATATCTTGAGTTTTAATAAAGAATTTTAAGGACAAAAATGAATTTGTCGAATTTCTACTTCCTGGCATTTTTGCCCTCAAATTCTTTATTACATCAGATAAGCTTTTTACCATGTTTTAGAAATTATAATGGTTAAACATTGAATCGCCGGGCAAAAGAATTTGAAAGGGCGTGTCCAATTTTCACTTCCTGGTTGACGAATTTTTTTTATCTGTTATTTTGAAGGCGTTCTTTAATCTTTACCAAAACGGAGCAGAATCGTGCCCTACGTACCGAGTAAGAAGACTGACGGTAAATCAACCGATCGCGAAGTAATCGATGCGGCGCTTGAGCCATTAGCTCAGAGCGTGGCCGAAGATATAACCAATAATTTCTCCTTGCGCCCGATTTACGAGCAGACTTTTATCCGCGTAGCATATGATCTTCGCGATATACTAAAAAGTCCCAGCGTTGTTGGTAATGGCCTGACATGGGATTTGGCTAAGGCGATTTATGAGACTGGCGCCAAGTACGGCTACGAGGGCGTGTACCTCGGCGAATTCAACTACGCTTTCACGAGATTCATCCAGCGCGTGCCGCAAATCAAAGTTAAGAGGGGCGATTGGAAAGACGAACTGCGCTATTGGCTTTATGCCGAGACAGTTACGGCTTTGTGCCATGCTGAAAAAGAGACGGAACATCTTGAAATCGGCGTGGATGGTGTTTTCAGGGACATCAAGGATGAATACAAGCGGCGCATGAATACTGCTTATGAAGCCGCGCAGATTGTCAAAAGTGGTGATTGTTACGATGGGCCATACTACACGCGATTGGTCGAAGTAGTGGATGAAGAGGGTAGGCTGATCGGCCATATGGAAGTAATGTTGAAACGTAGTCAAGACACACTGCATAAAGATGTACTCGATCGCCAGCTTGTTCTCAAAAGCAAGAATCCATATACCCCATAATTTATGGGGTATTTTAGTATCCCAACCTTTTTATTTCTCGTATCAATTCTTTAAGGTTTTTTCTGCGGGCGTTAACTTTTTCATGCTCTTCGCTGGTTAAAAAAGCATAGGGTTTATCGAACTGCGCTACAACCATAACCGGGCGGTAGGGGAAACCCGGTCTGACCTCGCCCTGTAACCGCTCGGAAATATAGCCCTCGGTCCAGTTTTCTTTTTTCAATAAATTTCGGCCGTCCCAAAAAACCAAAAAACCGCCGATGCGGGCTTTTCTTTGATGGAAGGGGACACCGGCCATTTTTTCAATAATTGCCTCGGCCAGTTCCTGATCGGTTGCTTGCCGGCCAAGCCAGCGGTGGCTGGAAACTCCCGGCGCTCCGCCAAGATAATCAACAATCAGTCCGCCGTCGTCCGCAACGCAGGGAACTCCGGTTTGGGCGAAATATCCCTTGGCTTTTAGGACCGCGTTTTCTTCAAAAGTTTTTCCGGTTTCTTCAACCGATTTTATATTTTCAAAATCTTTCAAGCTTAAAACCTCAAAATTGCCTCCGAGAATTGAGACGGCTTCCTGAAGCTTCGAGGGGTTTGTGGTTGCGATTAAAAGTTTACTCATTTTATTATGTTTACACTGAGCAAACGAAGTGAGTCGAAATGCTTGTACTGAGCGAGTGAAACGAGTCGAAGTGTCGGGATGCAGGGAATCGAACCCTGGCCGCAAGACCCCCAGCCTTGCATACTACCATTATACGACATCCCGTTTCTGAGTGGTTCTAAAAAGGAGAACTTCCGTTCTCCTTTCATTATACTCGAGTTTTGTGCATTGTTTTAATGCAGGTGACGCAGGCCTTAACTCTTTTGCCGGAAGCCCCGCCGACGCCAAGGCTTTGGCGGGCAGGCAAATGAACCCATTGGAGATTGGGGTATTTTCTGACTTTCGGGGCGGGGTTATATTTGCCACGAAGCTTGTTTCTTGGTGTAATTAAAGTTGAAGTTTTGGCGCAAATAGCGCAGACTCGGGACATAGTGTTAAAAAATTTCTAATTTCTAATTTTTCTCGCTTCGCGAGATCTGGCGCAGTCAGGCAATTTCTAATCAATTTCCAATTTATAATTTCTAATATTATTACATAAAGTATAACTTTTTACAACCCCATGGAGATTTTACTATTTGTTTTCGTAATATTGGTGCTTTTATTTTCGGCAGTCATCCACGAGGTGTCGCACGGTCTCACGGCGAAGTTTTTAGGGGACGACACGGCCGAAAAAGCCGGTCGGCTGACGCTCAATCCGATTCCTCACCTCGATCTTTTTGGTTCGGTCATCTTACCGCTACTTTTGGCGATTCCGGCGTTTTTTGGCGGACCAGCTCTTGTTATCGGTTGGGCTAAGCCGGTGCCTTACAACCCCGCCAATCTCAAAAACAAAAAATGGGGACCGTCGTTTGTCGCCTTGGCCGGGCCGATTTCAAACATAATTCTTGCTTCATTTTTTGGTTTGATGATCCGGTTTATGCTTATTCCCTCCAGTCTTCTTAACACAAGTTTTCTTTCGTTTATCGCGATAATCGTCTGGATAAATTTGCTTTTGGCGGTGTTTAATATGGTGCCTATTCCGCCGCTTGACGGCTCAAAACTTCTGATGGCGGTTCTGCCGCGGCGCTGGGATTGGCTCGGCCTGTGGCTTGAACGCTATGGCTTCATAATCATCTTGCTTTTTGTGTTTTTTGGCTTCAGCCTGATCATACCTATTATAAAAGGCCTGTTCTGGCTGATTACCGGCCAGCAGTTTGGGTTTTAGGCGGGGCGGGAGCTTTTCTATTGACTTTGTTTCAGACTATTGGTAAATATCAGGAAAATAAAGATATCCACAATTTAACTTAACCAAGTGCGTTTTTGGGTATAAAATGAGTATGAGAGTAAATGCCGATGGTTCTATTGATTTCCTGAGAGGGAAACAAACTTATAGGTTCGAAAAGCAGAATTATGACAGACATGCCAAAAAACGTCCGAAGATTTTGCATCAAAAATTTTTGAATGAAATAGAAACCACAATTACTGATCCAGATTGTATAACGGTGGGATCGCAATTGAACAAAGAGAATTTTTATAGGGTAGTCTATTTCGATGATATAAGGGGAACTAGGTTTTTAACATTTTGGAAAATACCAGTTTTTTATCACAATAAAAATTTTGCTGTCATAGCAACCGCAATCGAGAAAAATGCCCCCAATTTTTATGCTATAAATCCTTTAGAAAATAGAAAAGTGCCATGGAGAAAAACAAATTCACAAATTTAATAAATAGCCTTTCCGCAATAGCTGAAAAAGATCTTTGGATGCCGAGATACGATAAAGAATTAGATTATTTTTTTTGGACAAGAGAATCAGTATCTAAAAGAGCTAAGCTAATACAGGTTTCTCATGAAGCCTCCCTTTATGTTAGCCCAAAAGGGAAAATTGAAGGTGTTCTTGTTGAATATTTACAGAGCAACTTTGTCGAGCACAACCCTACATATAAGGATTTTGTTAAAAGTTTTACTAAGAGAATAGACGATTCCGTCTATACCATTAAAGATACTGACAATGAGAATAAGTATTTATTTGCATTTGGTGAGGCATTACGAGCTGATATATATCAGGATGCCAAAGAAATCGGAAAGGGTAAGTTAGATTTAGATGATTTAGCTAAATACGCCTTTGCAAAGAGCTAGGGCAGGTAAGTGAAACCTCGGTGAATAATCATGCGACCATATCTTGGTCGCATGATTTATTAGATCTCTGCACCACAACTTTGTCTTTTTCTATGCCTCCACTTTTCTATTTTGAAGAACATCGCGGAGGCGCGCTGGCTTGGTTTCAGCAGAACAGCGCGCCGAGCGCTGAGTGCTGCCGCTTATCGCTGGAATAAGCGGACAGCCGGTTCGGAAAAATAGAAAGGCGGATCGCGTTATTCTTTTATTGACAAACCCGCCGATTTCGGTTAAATTGTTGAGGTTATTTAAGTTCGGTCATTTTGACTTTTAATTTTTGAATTTTGAACTTGACCGAGTAAAGCGAGGGAACATGCCGACAATTCATCAATTAATGAAACGTCCGCGAAAGCGGAATGTTAAAAAAACCAAGTCGCCGGCCATGCGGCATTATTTTAATGTCCTCCAGAACCGGCCGGTTTTTTCGTCTTCACCCTTCAAGCGCGGCGTTTGCGTCAAAGTTTTTACCACCACCCCCAAGAAACCTAACTCGGCTTTGCGCAAAGTCGCCCGCGTGCGTCTGACCAACGGCATGGAAGTCACCGCTTACATTCCGGGAGAAGGACACAATCTTCAGGAACATTCCGTAGTCGTAATCCGCGGCGGCCGCGTTAAGGACTTGCCGGGCGTGCGCTATCACATCGTCCGCGGCGTTTTGGATTTTGCCGGCGTCGAAGGCCGCAAGCAACAAAGGTCTAAGTATGGAGCTAAAAAACCCAAGTAATCTAGCATAAATATGCGTAGAAAACGAGAAGTAAAACGAAATATTCTGCCCGATACCCGCTACAACAACGTGCAAGTAGCGAAGTTTATTAATTACCTTATGCGCCAGGGCAGAAAAACCGCGGCCCAGAAAATTCTCTACGGCGCTTTTGATATTATTGAAAAAGAAAAGAAAGCCAACCCTCTGGAAATATTCGACCGGGCTTTGAGGAATGTTTCGCCGGTGATCGAGGTTAAGTCCAAGCGGGTCGGCGGCGCCAACTATCAGGTGCCGCAGGAAGTAAGAGGCGAGCGGAAAACCGCTCTGACTTTCCGCTGGATTATCGGCGCGGCCAACGCCAAGAAAGGCAAACCGATGCGCGCCAAACTTGCCGAGGAGCTTCTGCTTGCGTCAAACAACGAAGGCAACGCTATTAAGAAAAAATTGGACATGCATAGGATGGCCGAGGCCAATAGAGCATTTGCTCACTTCAGTTGGTAATTTGCGAATTACCAAAATTTTCAATTTTCAATTTTAAATTTTCAATCAATTTTTAATGATTCAATTTTAAAATTTTCTAATTAGAAATTGATTAGAAATTAGAAATTGGAAATTAGAAATTATCATGAACGAGTATCCCATCGAAAAAATTCGTAACATAGGAATTATCGCTCACATAGATGCTGGCAAAACTACTGTAAGTGAGCGTATTTTATTTTACACTGGCATCTCTCACAAAATTGGAGAAGTGCATGAGGGCGCGGCCATTATGGACTGGATGGAGCAGGAACGGGAGCGCGGCATCACCATTACGGCCGCGGCGACCACTACTTTCTGGAAGCCGAGCTACTTGCCGGCTGAACAAAGAAAGGAAAATGAGTACCGCATTAATATTATCGACACTCCCGGCCATATTGATTTTACCGTTGAAGTTCAGCGCTCGCTCCGCGTTCTTGATGGTGCGGTAGTGGTTTTTGACGGCGTTGCCGGCGTGGAACCGCAGTCCGAAACCGTCTGGCGCCAGGCCGACAAATACGGCGTGCCCCGCATGTGTTTTATAAACAAGCTCGACCGCATGGGCGCTTCTTTTGACAAGAGCCTAACCTCGATTCGCGAGCGCTTGACTTTAAACGCTGTCCCGACCGTCACGCCTATAGGCATGGCCGAAACATATGAGGGCGTTATCGATTTGATCGAGAACAAGGCCGTCAGGTTTCTTGGGGAAAACGGCGAAAAAGTGGAATTTTATGATATCCCTGCTGAATTGAAAGAAAAAGCCGAGGCCGATAGAAAATATATGATAGAGAGAGTCGTTGAGACAAATGACAGGCTGATGGAAAAATATCTTGAGGGCCAGGAGATTTCTAAAGAAGATCTGCGAAAAGCTTTGCGCGAGGCAACCATCGCCAACAAACTCGTACCGATCATCTGCGGCTCGGCTCTTAAAAACAAAGGCGTCCAGCTGATGCTTGACGGCGTTGTCAATTATCTGCCGAATCCGGACGAGGTGCCGCCGACAAAAGGCACGGATTTTAAAGGTCGGGAAATCTTCCGTCATCCCAAAAATGAAGAGCCTTTCGCGGCTCTGGCTTTTAAAATTGCCACCGACCCGTTTGTCGGCTCTCTAACTTATTTCCGCGTTTACTCCGGCCAGATCGCCAAAGGTTCTTATGTCTTAAACTCGACAAAGGATTCAAAAGAGCGCGTTGGCCGAATTTTACGAATGCATGCCAACGAGCGAGAGGAAATGGAAGAAATCAAAGCGGGGGAGATCGGCGCCGCAGTCGGTCTTAAAAATACCACGACCGGCGACACGCTTTGCTCCGAGGACGATCCGATTATTCTTGAAAAAATTATCTTCCCGGATCCGGTTATCTCGCAGAGAATCGAACCCAAGACCAAAGCCGACCAGGAAAAAATGGGCTTTGCTTTGAAGCGTTTGTCTGACGAAGATCCGACCTTCAGAATCAGGACCGATCAGGAAACCGGCGAAACGATTATCGCCGGCATGGGCGAACTCCACCTTGAAATCATCGTTGACCGCATGAAGCGGGAATTTAAAGTTGAGGCCAATGTCGGCCGGCCGCAGGTCGCTTATAAGGAAACCATTAAAAAGACCGCCGAAGCGGAAGGCAAATACATCCGCCAGTCGGGCGGTCGCGGACAATATGGTCATGTCTGGTTGCGGGTTGAGCCGAATGAACGCGGCAAGGGTTTTGAATTCGTCAACGAAATCAAAGGCGGCCTCATTCCCCAAGAGTTCATCGCCCCGGTGCAAAAGGGCGTTATTGAAGCGATGGAAAAGGGCATTAAAGCCGGCTTCCCGGTTGTTGACATTAAAGTGGCGCTTTATGACGGCTCTTACCACGAGGTTGACTCTTCGGAAGCGGCTTTCAAGATTGCCGGTTCGATGGCCTTGCAAGAAGCGGCCCGCCGCGCTAATTTAGTGTTGCTTGAGCCGATAATGAAAGTTGAGGTAATTACTCCCGACCAGTTTCTGGGAGACGCGACTGGCGATCTGAACTCCAAACGGGGTAAAATTGAAGCCATGACCGATCGCGCCCAGCTTAAAGTCATTGACGCCAAAGTGCCTTTGTCTGAAATGTTCGGATACGCCACAAAACTGCGCTCAATGACCCAGGGCCGCGCGAGTTATACAATGGAATTTGATCATTATGAAGAAGTGCCGGCCAACGTTGTCGAGCTTATTGTCGCCGGAAAGAAATAATAGCCCCTACGAATTACGAATTTTACCGAATTACGAATTCGTAATTCGAACCCCATTCGTAATTGGTAGGAAAATTTTAAAAAATTTATGAACTTCAGTGAATTAAAAAAATTAATGGGTGAAAACGGCAGGCTTGTCATCGTCGAAAATGACAAGGCTGCGTATGTCGTTTTAACCGCCAGAGAATTTCTGGCGCTGCCCGCCTCTGTTAAGCTTTCCGCCGGAAGCGAGACTCGTCGAGAGTGGCAGGGGAACGAACCGGAAAATAAAATCACCAAATCGGTGTCAAAACCCGAACTCACGGCCGGCAAGAAAAGCCCCACTTCGTTCGCCAATTTTGAAGATACCGGAGAAGCTCTCGGACTGCAGGATATAACATTCGAAGATTTGGGTATTGACGAGTTGCCAGAATAGGGGAGTGCCTTGACAGAGCAGAAGCTTTTGATTAATATATTGATTGCATCTAAATGTATGGCTCCCCGCCCACTTTTTACGAAGTAAGTAGTTTGGCGGCGCGCTGCGCCCAACAAGGGTTCTGCTATTCGCAGTCGCGCGCCGCAAGAGATTAAGAAGATTATTCTTAACTCGAATCTATACTTTACAGTCATGGTAAAAAGTAAGCGGGATGCTCATATTTTTAGCTAAAAATTTTCATTATTAAGAAATATAATTCAATTTTTAGAAAAATATGGCAGAAAAATTCGAACGAACAAAACCGCATGTTAACGTAGGTACTATCGGTCATGTTGACCACGGTAAAACTACCCTAACCGCTGCGATCACCCATGTTCTTCACTTGAAGGGCTGGGCGAAGAAAGAAGAGTCGGTCAACGACATTGATAACGCGCCGGAAGAAAAAGCGCGCGGCATTACGATTGCTCTTCACCACTCGGAATACGAAACCGACAAGCGCCACTACGCTCATATTGACGCTCCCGGGCACGCCGACTATATCAAAAACATGATTACTGGCGCCGCTCAGATGGACGGCGCGATTCTCGTGGTTGCCGCCACCGATGGCCCGATGCCCCAGACCCGCGAGCATATTCTTTTGGCCTACCAGGTAGGTGTTCCTTCGATTGTTGTTTTCCTAAATAAAGTTGACCAGGTGAGCGATCCGGAATTGGTTGATCTTGTTGAAGCTGAAGTAAGAGAGATTTTGACTAAGTATCATTTTCCGGGCGATAAAGTTCCAGTAATCCGCGGTTCAGCTCTTAAAGCTTTGGAAGCAAAATCGGCTGATGACGAAGCGGCTAAACCGATCATGGAATTGGTTAAGGCGTTGGACGAGTCTATTCCCGAACCAGTCCGCCAGACCGACAAACCTTTTCTTATGCCCATAGAAGACATCTTTTCGATTGAAGGCCGCGGCACTGTCGTTACCGGCCGTATTGAAAGAGGTATGATTAAATTGAACGATGAAGTTGAGGTTATCGGCCTCAAACCGACTCAAAAGACAATCATCACCGGCATCGAAATGTTCAATAAATCCCTCGATGAAGGTCGGGCAGGCGATAACGCTGGTATTTTACTGCGCGGTTTGAAGAAAGAAGACGTCGAGCGCGGCCAGGTTTTAGCCAAGCCCGCTTCTGTCACCCCGCACACTGACTTTGAATCCGAGGTTTACGTTCTGACTAAAGAGGAGGGCGGCCGCCACACTCCATTTTTCAGCAACTACAAACCGCAATTCTATATCCGCACTACCGATGTTACCGGAAACGTTGCTTTAGCGCAGGGCACCGAAATGGTTATGCCCGGCGATACCGCTAAATTTACCGTCCAACTTATTGCGCCGGTTGCTCTTGAAGAACAGCAAAGGTTCGCTATCCGCGAAGGCGGCAAAACTGTGGGAGCGGGCGTTGTGACCAAGATTTTGAAATAGGCTGCAAATGTACAAATTTTACGTATGTACAAATTTGTAAATTTGTAAGGATTTGTAAATTCGTAACCTTTAAATGGTAAAAACCAAAGAAGAAGTAAAGCAAAGAATAAGAATCCGTATCCGGGCGTACGATAACAAGATTATCGATTCTTCGGCCAAGCAAATTGTTGAAACGGCCGAACGACAGGGCGCTGAAGTTTTGGGGCCTGTGCCTCTGCCAACGGAGGTTCACAAGTACACCGTTAACTCGTCAACCTTTGTGCACAAAAACAGCCGCGACCAGTATGAAATGCGGGTGCACAAACGATTGATTGATATTATGAACCCTACCCCCAAAACAATCGACGCGCTGATGAACTTGAACTTGCCGGCGGGCGTTGATATAGAGATTAAGATGTAATTCGTTTTTCGGGTAAAGTCGCTAAAATGCCCCCGAATTGGGGGTATTTAGTTAGATAGCATTGATTCATTCTCCTACTCCTACGAATTACGAATATTTTCGAATTACGAATATTCGCAATTCGTCGTAATTCGTAATTGGTAGGGATAAAATTTATGAAGTTTATTTTGGGGAAAAAATTAACGATGAATCAGGTTTTTGATGAAACGGGTCGTGTGACGCCGGTTACTTATATTGAGATTGAACCGAATTTCGTGACGCAGGTAAAAACTCAAGACAAAGACGGCTACAGCGCCTTGCAAGTCGGCACGACTAAAACCAAAAAAGTTTCAAAAGCGAGGGCCGGCCACCTCCAAAAAATCTCAAATCTCAATTCTCAAATCTCAAATTTGCGCGATTTGAAAGAATTCAGAATGAGCGGGGAGGAAGCGAAAAATTTTAAAACAGGAGACAAATCGGAAGCCGACACGTTTGCGCAGGGCGACACGGTGACCGTCATTGGAGTTTCAAAAGGCAAGGGTTTTCAGGGCGTTGTTAAGCGCCACGGGTTCGCGGGAGGGCCTGCCAGCCACGGCCAGAAAGACAGGCACCGGGCGCCTGGTTCTATCGGTTCGTCTTTTCCGGAACACGTTATGAAAGGCATGAGAATGGCCGGCCGCATGGGCGGAGAAAAAATTACGGTGAAAAATTTGAAAGTTATTTCGGTTGACAAAGAAAATCAGTTGATCGCGCTTTCGGGCGCGGTGCCGGGAAGAAAAGGCAGTCTGGTTATTATTAAGGGATAGAACCTTATAACAATAATTTTAAATTTTTAATTTTAAATTTCGAATCAAATTCGAATTATTTAATGTTTGAAACATTCAGACATTTAAAATTCATTTAAAATTCAAAATTTGAAATTGAAAATTAAAGAAAACCCCCGCAGTTGCGGGGGACGTCGGCGGGGTTTGAACCTGCTGACGATTTGGTAGGGAACTAGTAGGGAAGCCAGACCTCGGCTCCTCCTGGTTGCACGTAGAGACGGCAGCCGGGAGTTCCCGGATAGCACAACGCTGTCCGGGATGGCGGCAGGTTTAGCCGTTGGCCGTAGTAGCCGGGAGGCGGGCCGCCGTAAGTGAAGATCGGTGTTAGGACGGTTACATGCGGGACTGGCTGCGGCTGGTAAGCCGGAGCCGGCGCGTAGTACGACGCATTGATCGGGGGGCCGGTCGGCCCCCCCTCGCTCCTCGTGCAGTTGCAGGGAGCCGGAGCCGGCACTGGAGCCGGCAGTTGCGGCTTGGGAGCTGGCGCCGGAGGCGCCAGGTCTTTCTTCGGCGCCGGAGCCGGCTTCGCCGGCTTGGCTGGGCGTTCCCATGGCCGGTCGCCGAACTGGCTGACCGGCGGGGCCACGACTCTGACCTTCTCCATCCGAACCACTGCCGGCGAAAAGCCGGCGAGGTTTGCGATGAGAAGCATGCCGAGGCCCGCAAGCGCCAGGCCCAGGAAGAACCCAAGCCAAGCGCGCGGTAGGTTACCGCGCGAGCGCCGAGACGCCGCGGGAGGAGCGACAGAGGCCGGGGGTGTGGGAGGGGTCGGCAGAGTGCCGCGGCGGCGCGGGGCGGCGGGAGCCGGAGGCGGGGTTGGAACGGGCGGAGTCGGTGGGACAGGTGGTGCCGGAGGAGACGGAGACGTTGGCGGGGCCGGAGGCCTGGGTGGCCGTGGCCGCCGAGGCGGATTCGTTCCACCGACGGCAGACCCGCCGGAAAGCGGAGCCGAGCCAGCCGGAGGATTTCCGGCGCTCGCGCGGAGTTGCGCCACCATTGCGGCGCGTTGCGCTGCAGTTGCCATGGTCTACTCCTCCTTTATGCGCTACCAGAGCGCTTGCAGTTTTTCCAGTTTTTCAGTAGCAAGTAACCGAGAATTAGCCAGCCTCCAGGCAGAATCAGCAGAGGGATTATCCACCACTTATACCACAGCTTCTGTTTGGGCATTCTCCGCTTTCTCAAGCCAAATATTCAAAATTGACAAACAACCGATTTTATAATAACATTTTAGCATATTTTTAGCCAAATGTCAAGGGATTTATGAAAGATATTAAAGTATATAACCAAGAAGGGAAAGAAATAGGAAAATTAGAGCTCAACGAAGCCATTTTTAATTTGTCTTGGAATGCCGATCTGGTTCATCAGGCTTTAGGCAAGATTTTGGCTAATTCAAGGCAAGTTTTAGCCAATACCAAGGATCGCGCTCAAGTTTCGGGCGGCGGCAGAAAACCTTGGAAGCAAAAAGGCACCGGCCGGGCCAGGCACGGCTCAATCCGCTCTCCTCTATGGAAGGGCGGCGGCGTGTCTTTCGGACCGACAAGCCAAAGGAACTTCAAAGTCAAAATAAACAAAAAAATGGCTCGGAAGGCCCTTTTGACCGTTCTTTCCGCTAAATTCAAAGACAATGAGCTTTTGGTAATTGACCGGCTGAAATTGGCTGGCGCCAAGACCAGGGAACTTTCAAAAATTTTGGGGGCGTTTCCCAAAATCAAATCGGCTTTGGTGATTCTGCCGAAAAAGGACGATGATATTCTGCGCGCCTCAGCCAATCTTCCCGGAGTGAAAATAATTACGACCGACAATTTGAATATTTTTGATATTTTAAAATACCAGAATGTGTTTTTAACTAGAGATGTCGTCGATTATCTGCACAAAACTTATGGTAAAACTGTTAAATAAATTATTCGGTAAAAAAGAAGAGTCGAAAAAGGCGCCGGCCACCGCCTTCGGCG
>Ga0156051_101_pt1 | contig 44433 bp, 42 predicted proteins | sample RifCSPlowO2_02_FD_107704 | JGI IMG/M metagenome (GOLD analysis project Ga0156051, IMG submission 107704) | Candidatus Azambacteria bacterium RIFCSPLOWO2_02_FULL_44_14
TATAGTTACCCACTACTCCAAGAACCTCCATTTTTGGCGCGATTTGGGACGGCGTCGCGGAAACTTTATCCAAATCGTAAATTAAATAGCCGCCTTCGTCTTTAACATTACCGCCATAATGTATTGCTATTGCTTTATTAATCGCTTTAATAGCGTTTTCGCTGTCCCCCGCCGAAGTATAAGCAATACCGAGATACCACCAAGTTTGAGGAAAATTGGGAGCCGCTTGGGTGGCCCTACTCATCATCTCAATCCCCTTTTGATAATTTTTAGTCGCGATAGATAACTGCAGATAACTGTAATAAACTTCAAGACGCCCGGGAGCCAATTCAGTTGCTTTGTCGTAATTTTCCGCCGCTTTTTTATAAAAACCTTCCTTCAAAGTTAGATCAGACAAGCCGTTGGCCATAAAATAATTGAGATAACCGAGATTTAGATATCCGAAAACAATGGGGTGGTCGACTACCTCTCGCTCAAGTTCCTTGATTCCAAAATCAATAATTTCAAGCCGCTTTTCCAGCGGAAACTTATTTATATTATTTTGAATCCACTGGACATAATGGCTGCGAAATTCGGAAGTGCCTAAAGTTTCGTATTTCAGCGCTTTTTTGTAACTTTCAAAAGATTCTTCCGGCAAAATAAGATCGCCATTGAGACCCATAACGCCGTTTACAAACGCCAAGTTTGCCGAAGCCGGTTTCCAGCTCACTTGCCAAATCAGATACAGCGTAAACACGAAACTTATAACATAGAATACAGCCGCTACCTGGGGATTAAAACCTGAAGCTTGGAACTTGGAACTTGGAACTTGGTTGCTTTGCTGATTGTTGCGTATTTCATGTTGCGTGTTATATGCGAAGGCCGCAAATCCTATGGTTAGAAACCATGCTATGTAGCTGGCCGGATTGTCAAAAACAAAAAAGCTATTAACGGCATAGGCGGTTATAAGCGAAGCCCATGTCCAGAGCTTGTTCTTCCAGAACACCCAAAATAAAACACCGATCAAAAATAAATAACCGGCAAGTCCGATGACCCCGCTCATAGAGGCGTAGTCAAGATAAGCATTGTGAGCGCGATCAAAATTGGTTTCTTGTAAATTGTAGACGCGGGGATTTAAAAAGGCATTATGAAGATACAAATAATTATTGGGTCCAAACCCGAAAATCGGTTTTGATTTGAACGCGTTCCATGCAATTCCCCATTCAACGAAACGTTGCCGGACAGTCGTGTCCTGAAGCGAGATATGGGTTACGCGGCCGAGCTGATAATTATTTTTTACGAAATCGGTATCGCGCGCCATCCACAAAATTCCGTACAAAACAGCGACGGTAATGACAATCCCCAGCCAGACTTTTCTGCTTTCGCGTCTCTGACAGATATTCACCAGCATATAAACAAAAAGGCCGGCGCCGAAGCCGAGTATGGCGCCGCGGCTGCCGTCAAAATAAAGCGTCATGATGTTGATGAAAAAAGCCGCAGCCCAAAAAACTCGATATTTCGATATCTCGATATCTCGATTACCCTGCCACAAATAAAACGCGAAAAAAATATTAAAGTTAGTATAGAGACCAAGCAAGTCGGCGTTGCCTATCGTGCCTACCTGGCTATTCGGAAGCCAGACCCAAGTAAGTTGGAAATATTGGGCTAAAACATAGAAAAACTGAATAATACTGATTAAGACCGCGATGCCAAAAAATTTGTTCCATTCTTTTCCGGTTTTTAAAACGCCGGCCAAGATTATAGCGAAGGCCGCGAAGTGCAGCCAAGCAATAACACCGGACATTCTTTCGGTATTACCCCAGAAACTTCTGAACGCGTCAATGCCGGTAAGGCTTGTGAGTATCAGTATCGCGGTCAACGCGCCCAGAGCCCAGAAGACTATATTCCTGGTTGGACGAAAACGGCTATCTGTCAAAACAAGCAAAATATAGAAAAAGAAGATAATTTCTATCACAAGTTGGAAAAGCCAGATTTTCGGGAAAATAAACGGAAAATAAAAAGAACCGCCGACGTAAAGTGGGATAAAAAGCACAAAACCAATGCCGAATTTAATTAGTTTTAGTAATGTATTAGACATTTTCTCCTATTTGTGGCATATTAGGTCTACTAATTCTTATGGCGTGGCAAAGACATATCAAGGTATTCTTATTGCTGACAGGCGATATTTTTGTGTTTTACGTTTCGCTTGCTCTTACTCTTGTAATCCGCTACGCAATCATAAACCGAGACATTGCCACTTTCATAAGTTCAGTCAACGTTCATCTCATTCCTTTTACCATAATTTTCATTTTTTGGCTAATAACGCTCTGGATGGCCGGCCTTTATGACCTGGCCAAATTAAGAAACGACGATCTTTTTTATAAAACTATTACGATTGCTTTTGGAATTAATACGGCAATCGCTATCGCATTTTTCTATTTTATATCTTACTTTATAATCACGCCTAAGATAAGCTTATTTATAGACATTGCGGTGACCTTTCTCGCTCTTGGTTTTTGGCGGACGCGTTTTAACGAATGGCTGCAGAAATCGCTCCATATTAATTTGGTATTTTTGGGGGCGGGACCCGAGACTCTCGAATTAAAAGAACATCTCGTTCATAATCCCCAGCTTGGCTACAAAGTTGTCGCCGCTATAGCGCCCGACAATATTGACGAACTAAAAAGTATTTTCGAGACGCACAAAATTTCATTAATCGTATCGGCCCTGCGTTTTGATCAAACCGAGCGCCTTACAAAAATTCTTTTGGAGTTCTTAAAAAAAGGCACTAACATAAGCGACCTGGATAAATTTTATGAAGCCATCACCGGCCGCGTTCCGGTTTCAATTATCCAAGAAGTCTGGTTTCTGGAAAATATCGGCGAAGTCCAGCAGGCATTCTATGAAACCGCAAAAAGAGCTTTTGATATTCTGGGAGCGGCCCTGCTGGGAATCATAACGTTAGCTATTTTCCCCTTTGCCGCTTTGGCCATAAAGGTGTCATACCCGGGACCGGTTTTTTATAGGCAGCCGCGAATAGGCAGAAATAACAAGATGTTTATTCTGACAAAATTCAGGTCATTGGCCGACGGAATAAATAAAGACGGCGAAATGAGAAAACCGGTAGAAGAGGAAATAACTCGCGTTGGTAAGTTCTTGCGCAAAACCCACATTGATGAACTGCCGCAAACTTGGAATATTCTTCTTGGACAAATGTCGTTTATAGGTCCACGCCCCGAAAAACCGAATTTCGTAAAAAAACTTTCTGACGAAATTCCATTTTATGATATGCGTCATTTAGTAAAACCGGGAATTGCCGGCTGGGCACAATTGAATAATCCCTACGCCGGTCCGTCTGTAAGAGAAACGATAGAAAAACTTCAATATGATTTGTATTACATCAAGAACAGATCGATTCTGCTCGATATAAAAGTCATGCTAAAGACATTGAGGGTGCTTTTGTCTGGAGCAGGCCGTTAAAAAAAGCTACACAAGTTTGTGCAGCTTTAAAAGTTCGGCAATACCCTGTTCAAACGAGACTTGCGGCCGCCAGCCGAGCAATTCTTCGGCCTTGGCGGTATCCGCCAAAGTTTCTCTGGGCTCGCCGGGGCGAGCCGCTTCGCGCTTATAAGAGCCGCCGATCATGCGGGAAATTTGATTGATACTGTAACTTCTTCCGGCTCCGATATTAATGACTTCTCCCATTCCGACCTGCGCGGACTCGGCCGCCAGAAGGTTGGCGCGCACCACATCCGAGACATGGGTAAAATCTCTTTTCTGTTCGCCGTCGCCGTAAATCACGGCGTCCACGCAAGCTTTCCGGGCTTTCAAAAAAAGTCCGATAACCGTGGAATAGGGACTGTCGGCCGATTGCCTGGGTCCATAAACGTTGAAATAACGGAGGCAGACAGCGCCATTGAGCCGGTTCTTTTGTTCGGGCCGGCAAAGAAACTGGCAGTACTTCTCCGCGGCGTATTTCTGCAATCCATAGGGACTTAACGGATTAACGAACATGCTCTCGCGCAAAGGCAAGGTCGGCTGATTGCCATAAATTGAAGAAGAAGAAGAATAGACGAGCCGCTTGGCGTCAAGCCAAACCGCGAGAGCAATGACATTTTGAGTGCCGACGACATTGGCCGCGTGGGTCGTCTTCGGATTATCAAACGAAAGCTGGACCCTTGGCAGAGCGGCGCAATGAAAAACATAATCCACCTGCCTGAAGTCGCGAAGCTCTTTTTTGTTTCTGAAAGAATTGATAAGACCGATATCGTTTCTAATGTCAGCCCTCAAAAACATGGCCTTGGGATTTATGTTTTTTTCCCGGCCGCCGGCAAGAGGGCTGAGATTATCAATAATCAAAACTTTATCGCCGCGCGTGACAAGCGTATCAACCAAGTGAGAACCGATAAATCCCGCTCCTCCGGTGACGATTGCTTTCATGTGTTTTTGTCCCCCATTTAAAACATAAAACGAGACCTTCGCGTTTCTCGTTTTAATATGTTGTCCCATTAGAAGTCCGACAAGTCGGCAGACGCCGTCGGCATCTTACTTCTAACGGGATTGTGAAGATTTCTAAAGAACGGTAAGATGCTATCATAAAAATTTAATGTTGTCAACATTGCGCGACAAAACCAATCAACTATTGAACTACGGGACCAGAACTTTTGGTCTCGATTTGAAGTATTTTGCTTCCGGCGGTTTCTGGACTGTTTTAGGTCAGGGCGCAAACTCGGTCCTGGCATTGGCCTTGACCGTTGCCTTTGCCAACTTGATCTCAAAAGAAACTTACGGCCTTTACCGCTATGCCTTGTCTCTGGCAAACCTGTTAAATATTTTCACTCTCACCGGCATGAATACCGCCATCGGCCAGGCCACAGCCGCCGGCAATGAAGGCGTACTCCGGACCGCCGTTAAGCATCAACTAAAATGGAATCTGATGATGACCACGGCCTCGTTGGGTCTGGGCGGCTATTATCTTTGGAATGCCAATACGGTTATGGCTATTTCGCTTTTTATTCTGGGCATATTTGTTCCTATGACCTTGGCGCTGAACAGTTACGCTCCATTTTTAGACGGTAAAAAACAATTTAAACTTAATAATTTATTTATTATCGGCTCGACGATAATTTATGTGTTAGGGATGTTTGTAACTTTGCTTTTGACCAAAGAGGTCTGGGTATTAATTTTGGCTTACTGTTTAACTACCTTTGCCGCGAATTTACTTTTCTACATAAAAACCCTGCGCCTTTTCAGCCCGCCCGAAACTCCATCTGAAAACGCGCTTTCATACGGATGGAAATTGACTTATATGCGGTTTATAGGCCCTGTAGTGGGCCAAATAGACAGTATTATCTTAAATCACTTTTGGGGACCGGCTCAGCTTGCGGTTTATTCTCTGGCACGGGCCATGCCTGACAAAATAATTCCGGTTTCCAAAAGAGTTGTCGGCCTTGGCATGCCAAAATTGGTGCAAAAAAGCACCGATGAAATAAATAAAGTTCTCTATAAACGAATAGCGCAAGGAATGTACTTTGGTGTAATTTTAACGATCGGCTATGTTTTGCTTTCGCCCTTCGTCTTTAAGTACCTCATGCCTCAATATTTAGAATCGATCTTTTATTCGCAAATCCTGGCCATTAGTTTTATCTTTGCCCTGCCTGTCGGCTATGTTGGAACGGCTATGCTCGCCCACAAAATGGTTTTACCAACTTTCATCAGCGGAATTCTAATGAACATATTAAAGATTGTATTGTATATCGTATTGGGAATTTGGGGCGGGATTTTGGGATTGGTTTTAGCGCAAGTGATTTATTATCTTATAGCTTTCGTAATAAATATCGCAGCGTGGAAATTCGGACTTTATACTAGGAGTGTAGGATTCGAACACAAATCAGCTTGAGAAGCCGAGAAACGAGGCGATTTCGAGGCGCGACAACGAAGATGTAGTTTTCACTACTTCGAGGAGGAGCAACGAAGAAATCGGCCGTTTCTCGGCTTCCCTCTGGGCGGGCGAATTCGGGCAAGCTTCTTTGTTGCTTGTCGCTTATGTGCCTATTGGCACACATCGCTCCTCGCGCCTTGAATCTTGCCCAAATTCGTTCCGCTCAATTGATTTTGTTCGAATCCTACACTCCATGCGCGCCTGAAGATAAAAACTTCTTCGCAGCGGCAGGAAAGTTCGTAATTATAAGCGGGGTCAATAGAGGCCACTAAAGCGGGAATTTTGTCTTTGTCGTCTTTCAAATGATAAGCCGACAACGCAAGCACCGGTTTGAATTTTTTTATCGTTTCCTTGGCGCCTTTTATGATTTGCTTCTCATAACTTTCGGCGTCGATTTTGATAAAATCAACCCTGGACAGCTTCCGGCTTTCAACAAATTCGTCTATCGTTGTGACGGCGGTCAACTCTTTCTTGAAGAGATTAGACGGTTTTGTTTTTGAATTTTTTTCGCTGTCGGCTAAATAATTGCCCCCGGATATTTTATCGCTGATGACAACGTCCGCGGTGCCGGTTTTTGCTCCCAAAGCCGAATGCAAGGCGACAATATTGTGGCGCTTTTGAACATTTTTTACCAGCGTCTGATAAGTTCTCAACACTGGTTCAAAAGCAAAAACCTGCCCACTATCTGCTAACGAACCGGCAAAAACAGAAAAGACGCCGACATTGGCGCCCGCGTCGATAATAATGGAGTCATTTTTTATAAAATCCCGGGCGCGATATTGATCTTTAACTATCACCATCTCAAGAAGATTAATCAACTCGCTTGGGCCGTAAGGAACATCAGCCGATTCAATATCAAGACCGCTTTTTTCGACAATTTTCTTTAATTTCAGATTTATATATTTTGCCATCGCGTCATGTTTTACGGAATTACGGGAAGTCAGTTTGTGGGGCAGAATATAAAATACCGCATTTTTGAAACTCATCGCTCCTTCAAGCCACGCCACGATGGCTATTTTTCTTTGTAGAACTTTGCGCCAAAAAGAATCGGGCGTGAAAATCGCCAATTTTTTAAATTCCCCGCTGTTTTTTATGCAAGAAACAGTAGCTGTCAGATTTTTGTTTTCAACGCCTGCCATAAAGATTTTTATATTATAAAAGGTATTAAACCCCTAGGGCAAGCCCTGGACCCGAGCGCGCTCGCTCCGCTTATACGCTCGTGTCCAGCAGAGTTGCGGATGAATAAAAAGACCGCTTAATTGCGATCTTTGACTAAAAATCCACCTTTCGCCGGAGTTTTTGCATCACCGGCACCTCTGAATCCCAAACGCGCTTTACGCCGTCGCCCATCACCGTTTCCATCCGGCGGATTTCCTGAATCATCCGCCTGAATTCACTCGGTTCCAAGCTCGCTGACTGGTCGGAGCCCGGCATGTCGCGGAATAAAGTGATATGACGCTCAATAATGCAGGCGCCCAAAGCCACAGCCGCTACCGAGGGCAGAACGCCCAGTTCATGGCCGCTGTAACCGACCGGAACGCCGGGAAATTTCTGCCGAAGAGTATTAATGGTTAGAAGATTCAATTCATGGTCGGGGCAGGGATAATTGGCAACGCAATGTAAAATGATCAAATCCTCGCGGCCAAGAATGTTCACCGCCTTTTCGATCTGATCCATCGTACTGCCGCCGGTTGAAAGAATCACCGGCTTGCCGTTTGAACGCACGCGCTTCAGTAAATCAGCATGAGTCAGGCAGGCCGAAGCAATTTTATGGCAAGGCACGTTGTAGCCGTTCACGAAGTGAGCCGAAAGCCCGTCCCATGAGGACGCGAACCACATAATTCCCTTTTCCCCGCAATAAAGGTCAGTGATATCGTATTCCTTGATTCCAAATTCAAGAGCATACTTGAGATCGCCGTTGGTCGTATTGGTAATATCTTCCTTCAAACGCGCCAGCGACTCTTCGGGGAGCACCGAATATTTAATGTCTTCAATCACACTTCTTCCCATGGCATTTCGGATAATACTTTCATCAACCTTTCGCGGCTTGGCAAGCTCTGTCTCGGAATAAACCACTTGAATCGTTCTTTTCTGAAACTTTACGGCATCGGCCCCAGCATCAACAGCCGCGTCAATGAGCTGTTTAGCGATTTCCAGATTGCCGTTGTGGTTAATGCCGATTTCGGCTACTACAAAACAGGGATGACCCGGACCTACCGGTCTTGCGCCTATCCGAACGCTTCCCATGCGTTTTTTCCTCGCTTTTTACTTAAAGAACATTAGGACGACTATATACATATAACTCGAGCAGGTCAAGAAAAGTTTTTAAATAAAAAAACCCCACATTTTTCTTGTGAGGTTCAAAACTATTTCTTGTTTGATATTGATGAATGACCGCCGGCGCTAGCGGGCCATTCTTTGGGGTCCACCTGGCCGGGGTCATTGATTGCAAGCCGTCCCAATTCGGACAAAACATCGCCCGGCAATGGCCCTTGCGCCAAAGCCTTCAGCGAACGAACCAGATTATCAACCTTATTGGTGCCGACAAGCGCCGTGCTTATCGACGGACTGGACAAAGCAAAACGGACCGCCAAACTCGGCAAATCAAGGCCGAGCCCGTAGGCAATTTCAGCCGCCTTTTCGGCGTTTATCTTAAGCGGCATCAGTTCATCCGGAAGATGTTCTCTAAGATTGGTCAGCGCTCCTTTCAAAAGAACGGAACGGTTAACGACGCCCACGCCGCGCTCTTTGGCAAGAATCAGGACTTGAGCCGTCATCCGCTGGTCCAAAATGCTATGTGCCACCTGAATTACGTCAAAGAATCCGGACTCTATGGCCGCTAAAGCGTTATCTTCGCCTCGCAAGGATATGCCGGTATGTTTTACTTTTCCGGCACCCTTGAGGCCACGCAGGATTTCGGAAAGAATCCCCGTCTCAATATCATGGCGCGTCCCGCCGTGAAGATACAAAAGCGGAAGCGTGTCCAAGCGGAGGTTTATCAAGCTTGTTTCAACTTCTTCGATAATCTGCCTTTTCATTTCCGGATATGACAACTTAAGGCCTTTCTCAAGAAATTGCGCGCACTTGGTGCCTACGACAACACCGTCAATTCTCGCGATACCCGATCTGCCGATACGTTCTTCGGCCAAATCATAAGCTCTTGCAGTGTCAAAATAGTTGATGCCCAAATCCACGGCAAATTTAAGAATAAAATTCGCTTCAGCGTCGGTCGGAAGCCCTCTTGGCCCCATGCCGTAAGCAAAACCGATTTCGGCCGTGCCAAATCCAATCGCCGAGACCTTAAGCCCCGTCCTGCCAAGCTCGCGATAAATCATGTTTTCTCTTACCATGCGGTCTGGCCTCCGTCCGCGACAAGAGTACTGGCCGTGATAAACTCCGCGGCCTTGGAACAGAGGAAAAGAATTACGCCTTGATATTCGTCGGGCCGAGCCGGCCGGCCGAGCATATTACGCTCGCCGAGCTTGGCAAGAAATTCCGGATCCATTGATCCAAAGTTCACGGCACCGAAACATACGGAATTAATTCTAATGCAAGGCGCTACTCTTGAGAAATAAGATGCCCAATCCTTAGCGTGCATCACTAATGCCGCCTTGATGATTGGATAAGCAACCGACTTAAATTTCCCGGGCTTGTATTTTCTATGATCCGGAGCAGTGATAGCGGACGTTGAAGCAATGTTAATGATACAGCCGCGGTTTTGCGGAATCATATATTTTGCAACTGCTTGAGTACACCATTGAGTGCCATCAAGACCAACCGCAAACTCTTTGCGCCATGTTGATTCTGGATATATTTCATAAGGACTCCAGTGCTCGTCACTAGTCGCGTCCGCGTCTTTTCCGACGCGGGGATTGAACGCGGCGTTGTTAATCAGGATGTCTATTCGCCCGCACACCGACACCAATGTGTCCACGGTCCGGGTTACCGCGTTGTGGCTGGTGATATCCACAACAACCTGCTCGGCGATGCCGTCAAGTTCGCCGTTTCGCGCGACGTCAAAAGAAATCACGCGCGCTCCGGCGTCGTGCAAAATCTTGCAATGCTGAACTCCAAGCCGTCCGGCTCCTCCCGTTACAATGGCCAACTGGCCCTCCAAAGAAAACAAATCAAGGATTTTTTCCGCGTTCACGCTTTCCCTCCTTTGGTTTTGTTAATCTCATATAGCACATACTTTACGAAAATATGATATCTCCGGTTCAAAATTATATCATCAACGCCCGGAAGCCGCGCTCCCTGAATGATCAGCGGGTCCTGATAGCCGATCTCACGCAGCGCTGAAAAGGCGCCGTAAAAATCAACGCATCCCTCGCCCAACGGAATAGTCGGCCCGCCATTGGGCAGTCTGTCTTTTACGTGAACACCAACGATGCGACGGTTTAGCAGCCGGATCTCCGCTAAGACATCAACGCCCATACTCGCCATATTGCCCAAGTCATAATAGACACCAACACGCGGATGATTGAATGATTCAACGAATTCCAGAAGCTCTTCGGCTTTAAGTTCCGTCTCAATGCCGAGATAAACTCCAAGTCCTTCGCAATCGGAAAGAACCGGCGCAATCTGAGAGCAGGCGAATCGCTTGTCTTCATCTGTCTTTAGCGCATTGTTATTAAAGAAAGAAATCAAAACCGTTCTTGCGTCCACGAAAGCCGCCTGTTTTACCAGATGGCGAAGAATTAGCGAATAATTTTCTGCTTTGGAATAAAAGCCATGAACAGATGGAATAACCAAACCTGATTGGGCGGCAAGATATCTTATCTCGCGCGCTCCCGACTGCGACCACAACGGATTCTCTTCGTAGGAATCATTTTTCACCAAAAGTTCAATGCAGTCAAAACCGATTTGTTTTGCCAATCTGAATTCGTCTTCCCAATTGTCCTTGGGGAAGAACTGGATGCTTCCATCGGGATTAGGAGTAAGCCTTCCTTGTAGAATGCCAATGCTTTGCATTTGGTGCCCCCTCCCCCTTTAGGTTATATCAAAGTACTTGCTTGTATTCCTGGATTAGTTACCATAAAATGGTTCATTTGTCAAAAAACTTGCGCTTCTTAAAATTTCGAGTTATTATATTGCCTAACAAAAGTAAAGGTCTTTAATAAAACGGAGACAAACGATGAGTGGTCTCTCTATCGCTCCGATTCCTCTCTCAAAGCCGTTATGCAGAGCGCACCCGGCCGATATCATAAAAAATATCGGATCGTCTGATTTGCGTGGCCTTAACGTTGTCTTCATTAATATGCCCTTAAGGGAAACGGCCATTCCTAACGTCACGCCGCAGGGCCCCTTGCTTCTGGCGACTAACTTATGGCAAAACTACGGAGTTTATGCCACAGTAATTGATCTTAATGCTTATCGAATTAAAGATAAAATCGCGGAAAAACAGGGTCTCAAAAATGGAAGGCATTTAACTTATGATGAGGCCTTGGAACTCATTAATCGTCACTTTGAAGTTCATGGCGAACCGGATTTAATTGGTCTTTCAGGAAAAATTACGACGCTTTGCTGGCAAGAGAAAATTGCAAAAATGGTGCGCATTATGCTACCTAAGGTTTTTTTGGTTTCCGGCAACGGCCTGGCGACAGAACTGAAACTCGGTTTACTCAATTACATTCCCGAGCTCGACGGCGTCGCCCGTTCAGAGGGCGATGACGTGATCGTGAAAATCGCTTATGACGCCAAAATTATCAAGGAGATGGGCTTAACCGATGCCGCCAATGCCGGAAAACTGGCGCCCTATTATGTCGGTGAAATCAACAACCGGCCCCGCTTTCTTTATGAAGGCGACCGGCCGAGAAACCTGGACGCCATCCCCTTCGCGGATTTGGACCTGCTGAAAGAAGACGTCTTTGGCAACAGGATTCTGGAATACTATATCGGCAATCCCATTTGGGGAGTTTCGGCAAACAACAGTTCTGCCGCTTCGTTCACGATGAGCCGAAGCACGACCTTTGTTTCTTCGCGCGGTTGTCCTTACGCCTGCGCCTTCTGCTACCGCGGCGCGCAGGGCGAAAGAAATTACGGCATGCGCTCGGCACAAAATCTGGCTGACGAATTTAGAGCGCATATTAAAAAATACGACGTTGACTTCATCGGCATGCCGGACGACAATTTCGCGGTGGATTATCAAAGAATCGCTGAGATGGTGCCCTTACTCAAGCCCCTTAACATACGCTGGGGCACCCACACCCGTCTAGACGAGTCCGCTGGCTTGAAGCCCAAGCCGCGAAGCGCCGGCGAGTATATTTTTGAAAATCCCAAGCGCGTTGACTTGATGGCCGAAGCCGGCTGTATTTATATCGGCTTCGGAGCCGAGAGCGCCAGCCCTGACGTTTTGAAGGCCATGCAAAAAGGCGGTTTTATCCTTAAAAACGGCCTTATGGACGTGAGAGTTGACGGCAAAACGTATCAGTTCCCGCGCACTATGATTGAAGGCATTAAAAACTGCGAGAATGCCGGCATTCACGCCAATTGCACCTGGATTATGGCCTACCCAACCGAGACCTTAGCAGACCTGAAAATTAGCGTTGCTTTTATCAAATGGCAGGAAGATTTCTACTCCTCCTGCGGCAAGTCGCTTGATTCTGTAAATAAACGCATGTTTACCGCCACCTGGTACCCCGGAACAGAAATGCTTCATCACTCGAAAGTAAAACAGACGCTTCAAGACGTGTTTGGGATCAGCTTCGACTCGGGCACTGGCGAGCCAGTCTGCGACGAAAATTTCCACCAGTATGTTTTGGAGCTGGATGACGCGACCAAGATCCTGTACAATCCGCGCACGGGCGAGCCGCTTAATTTCGGCGATATGCCGACGAACACGTTCCTTAAGGCGCGTGAATATGTTGATACGGGACAGACTTTCAAAATTTTAGAAATGCAATAAAATAATAAATCCGGCCTTTAATGACCGGATTTTTAAGTCCCTGCGATATTTTTTCTTCATAAGGGATCTTAAGCATTTACTTTTGCCTGAATTTGTGCTATTTTAGGCAGGACTTGCGTTATATAAACAGAATCATGCCAAAATCAAGAAAAATTATAGCTTTGATAACCGCCCGAGGCGGTTCAAAGGGCATACCCGACAAGAATATCAAAAGCTTCTGCGGTAAACCGCTTATCGCCTGGACCATTGAAGAGGCGTTAAAAAGCAAGCTGGTTCACCGGGTGATCGTCAGCACGGACGATAAAAAAATCGCAAAAATCGCCCGCCGATACGGCGCAGAAACGCCTTTTGTCCAGCTGGCAGAATTGGCCCAGCCTTCAAGCAAATTGGAGCATGTTTTAAAATTCGCCGTTGACTGGCTCAAGAAAAACGAAGGATACAGAAGCGATTATGTCGCCTGGCTTTTGCCGACCAATCCCCTTCGCTCCGCCGAACATATCGACGGAGCCATTGAGCTGGCGATAGGAAAAAAATCCGATTGCGTAATCGCCGCTTCAGAGCTGACGGCAAGCCATAACCCGTATTGGGTTTTTGAACTGCCGGCAAAACGAAATTTTCTTACAAACGCCAAGGGCCAGACAATACATGAGATGCCGCACCGCCGCCAGCTTTTGCCGACTTATTACACGAAAAACGACATCGTTTTCGTGATTAATTCACGAAATCTCTACGCAGAAAAACCAACGCTCTGGGGCAAAACTCAGACGCTCTATCCGATGAGCGATTTTTATGACGCGGATATTAACACGCCTGAAGAGTGGATTTTAATGGAAAATAAGTTCAGGCGTATTAAGAAAGGAAAGATAAAATAAAGTTAGCGATCCTCTCCCCTGATTTACCGTCTACTTTCCAAAGCTGCTGTTCACGAGCCTTGGTCCTTCCTTCCTCGTCAAGACGGGGATTTTTTAAATAATCGCGGACAAAATTGACCACATCGTCAAGCTTCCCGGCCATTTTAATGCCTCCGGTCTTAAAGAAAGCGCGCATGTGGTCTTCGTCGTGAAAACGGCGGACGCTCTTCCAATAAGGAATTTTTTCCAGGTCAAAATTAACCACTATCTCCGGCTTATTGAAGACCAAGGCGTCCAATCCGATTGAAGAAGCCATCCAGATAACGATGTCAGAATAGTAGATCATGTCCGCGAGTTGGCGGCTGTTTTCTGAAGAAAACTCAACATTTTCGCGGCCGCCCAGTTTCGTGCCCAGCCACCTGACGATGAAGTCTTTGTCACCGGCCAGCTCGGAAAAATCATTGGGACGATGAGGATGATTGCTTATTAAGAATTGAATGTCTTCCGGCAAAATTCCTTTTTGCTTTGCCTCTTTCAGGACGCGGGGAATAGCCAGATTAACTCCGCCGAACTCTTCCGGACTGCCCGGAGCGAATAAAACCACTCTTTTATTGGGATTGCCCCCGATTGATTTGAAGTAATCTTCGCGATTTTGGAAAGGCGCTTTCAAATAATCGTCAAATTGCGGCAAGCCGCCAATGAAGATGTCATTTTCAGGATAATCATGCAGTTCTATCGCCTCTTTTTTTATTACTTCGTTGTTAGCAACAAGTTTGTCAGGCAAAAACCTCATCAGTCCCTTGCTGAAATTATTATCCCAGGAACGGACCATTCCGATTGTCCGGGTTTTCCTCATCTTAGCTTCCTTAATGACGGCCTGGTCGAAATCCGTGTAAATGTCCGTTGAAAAAACCAAATCAGGTTTGTACCGGTCGTATTGTTTTTTAAAAAAATCGCCCGGAGAGTAGCGCCAGTCCAAACTCCTGAAAATCCCGTTCAGCGCTTTATGGCCCGACAAAAACCATGTCAGAACCATGAATGAACGGAATTTTATAAAATTATAAATGCTCCAATTGGCGTTCAGATAATCCCTCCTTTTCCGTCTTATCCAGTGGGAGTAAACAAAAAAGAAGGCCGCCCATGAAAAGAAACCGTTGGAGCGGGAATTGGAAAATCGCGTGGTATCAATTCCTTCAACGGCGACATTGTCGGAGCCGTAGTTTGCCTCAAAAAATTCTTTCCTAACAAAAGGAACCAAAAGCACGATTTTTAAATCCTGCCGCGCGCGAAAAATTTTAAACACATCCGTGTTCAGGATATTTTTAGAAATAAAAGGATGAAAACTGGAAATAAATATTGTCTTCATTTTTAGTACCAAATTAAATAATTATCTATCATCCTATTCAAACCAAACTCGGCTTTTACCCTCGCGTATCCCGCCTCGCCAAAAATTTTGGCCTTTTCGGGATTCTCCAGCAAATCAACGATTCTGTCAGCCAGCGTTTCCGTATCGAAAGGGTTGACTATAAAACCGGTTTCGCTATCTACAACTGACTCGCGGCTGCCTCCAAAGCAGGTGGCAACAACGGGCTTTTTGCAAGCCATGGCCTCAAGATTAAGCAAAGGAAAAGAATCAAAATAGGGCGAGGGCAGAATCACAACATTAGAAGCTAAAAAGGCGGCTTTAAGATCCTGCCCCGACAGCCAGCCGCAATTGATGACATTCTTGCCGACGCCAGATTTATCAGCCAAGTCTGTCATTTTTTTCATATTTCCATTATTTTTGCCCGCCAGCAATAAAACCGCCTGCGGGATTTTCCCCGCGACTATTTTTATCGCCGAAATTATCAATTCCTGGCCATCGGCGCCCAGCCTGCTCCCGAAAAAAACGGCCAGCCTGTCGCCGAGACCGAAACGCGACTTAAAATTATCCGCTATTGAATTTTCCGGCCGCCAATAATCAATCTCTATGCCGTTGTGGACCACTTCTGTATTTTTGATTTCGTTATCGCCGAGAGCTTTCTTAAGAGCGGCCGATACGGCAAAAATTTTATCAACATACTTAAGATAATATCGGATAATTATGTTTCGCATCGGATTATAAGTCTTGCCCGCTCTTTTTATCTGCTGCCAGACGGTGATTTTATATCCAAAATTTTCCGGACAGGACAAGTCGTCTCTGTCTATAAATTCCGTCAGTTTGCCGTAATGGAAAATCATTACATCGTGAGCCGTCAGGAAAACCTTGGCGCTAGCCTTCTTTGCGAGTTTGAGCGCGTAATACGACAAATGCGTGTGAATATTATGGGCGTGAACCACGTCGGGCTTTAGTTCGCCCAGAATTTTTCTCACCACCCCCACCGTTTGCGGATTATACAGACTTCGATAAGCGCGCCAGAAAAGATTATAGTCCGAATAAATCTGGTAAACGTCAACGCCGTTTTCATTCCTCCGCGCCGCTTTTGCTTTGTCCTGAATCGTTGTAATAACGCTTACTTCATAACCCAACGCTTTCAGCCCGAAAGCCGTCGCTCTCGCGACTCCGACCGCGCCCCCCCTGTCATCAAAATAGTCTGATAAAATAATTATTCGCATAAATCTCAAATCTCAATTACAAATTTCCAATAAAATCTCAAATTCATTTTTTGGTCATTGAGATTTGGGATTTTGTTTGACATTGAGATTTTAGAATTGGGATTTAATCTAAGCTAGTCGCTAGTTTCTAGTTACTAAGTAGTTCCCTATCACCAAAGCGTCCAGTCTGCTCGCCTCATACGCCTTAATGGCGTCTTCGGGCGCGCAGACAATCGGTTCTTCATGCATATTAAAGCTGGTATTTACCAGAGTGGGAAGGCCTGTTAATTTTTCGTAATTTTTCAAAATATCATAATAAAGCGGATTAATTTCCCGCGTCATGAGCTGGGGGCGAGCCGTTCCGTCAATATGGACTGCCGCCGGCATTCTTTCTTTCATAAAATCGGTAACGCCAACGGCGATCGTCATAAACTGAGCCGCCTGCCTGCATTTATCAATATCTTCTTTCAGGTAGCAATCATAAGCGCGCTCATCGAGCGTGACCGGAGCGAAAGGCATGAATTCGGTGCGCTTTAACTGCTTATTGAGCCAGTCGTTGACGGAACGGTCGGTGGCCGGGTACAAAATAGACCGGTTTCCCAGAGCTCTCGGGCCGTATTCCATACGGCCATTAAAAAGGCCGACCACTTTTTTATGATTTAAAAGTCCGGCGACTGTTTCTGCCAAATTATCCGGCCTTGAGTATTCAAGGTCGGATTTCTTCAAACCGGCCTCAACTTCGCTATCGCTATATGAAGGCCCCCAATACACATTGTCAAGCCGAAAAGGCCTAAAATTTTGATTGTGCGCACTATAAGCCCAAAGCGCCGCGCCAAGCGCCTGGCCGGCATCCCCCATTCCGGGATGGACAAAAATCTTTTTGATCTGCGGCAAACGCATGATTTCCATATTTAACTTCACGTTGGCGCAAACGCCGCCTGAAAGCATAATCGTATCTGACGGATATTTCGCTAAAAGACTTCGCATCAGTTCCAACACCACATCTTCAAGACGCTTTTGAAAGGCGGCCGCCACATCTTCGCGGCTTGCGTCCTCAAAATATAGAGGCAACTTGCGGCCGCGCGCAAAATATTCGTCGTACAAAGAAAATAATTTCGGGCTGACTTTTACTTCAAGCCCCTTAACCGTAAGCAGAGCCGCGACTTTGTCATAATATTTTTTCGGGTCCCCGAAAGCGGCAAGCCCAGTAATCTTTCCGCCGTGTTTTTTGGGATGAAACCCCAATATGGCAGTCACGACTTCATAGTAACGGCCCAGGCTATGCGGCAAAGGAATTTCATGAATCTTTTCTAAATTTCCATGTTCGGCTTGCCAAAATGAAGCCGTATTGTCGAAACTCGAACCCTCTATAATCGCGACAAATCCTTTTTCAACCCCGTTAGAAGCAGATCGCCCCGAGGCGGTCGTAGCCGTGCCTTCGGCAGGGCGGCTTCTAACGGGGTCAAATCCGGAGGTAAAATAAGCGCCGGCCGCGTGAGCCAGGTCGTGATTAACAAAAATAACGCTCCCGGAGAATCCTTTCCGTTTAAATTCTCTTATAATTTCCCTAGCTCCTTTAGTGACTCCAAAATATTCAATCGCCGCGGCAATGCCCGTCTGACGTAAAAAACGGCCAAAATTAAAGGTTTTAGGGTTTAAAAACGACTTAAGATAACTCCCCTTAGTATAGACAGCGCGCTGCGCCTGCTGCCAAAAAAAATAAAAAAGTTTTTTCGACCCCGGCTTAAATCCCGAAAAAGCAATAACATCTATATCGCCTTCTTTGGCATTGGCAATTCTTAGAACTTCCTTTATAGAACGCCAGGGAATACTACCATCCATTTTGACGCGAGATAGTCTTTCTTCATTGACCGCGGCAATAATTTTGCCGTCCTTAATTAAAGCGGCTCCGGTATCGTGAGTTTCAATGTGAAGCCCTAGAATTTTCATTTTAATCTCTCAAAATTAAATAATTGTGGATAATAAGAGCATCCAGATTTGTTTTTCTGAATGATTTTAAGGCATCTTCGGGCGTTTCAACAATCGGCTCGCCGTTATCGTTAAGAGACGTATTCAGCACTACCGGCACTCCGGTAATTTTTCCGAATTCTTCGATTAAATTATAAAACGCTGGATTTTGCTTACGCGACACGGTCTGAACGCGGCCAGTGCCGTCAACGTGCGTAATCGCCGGAATACTGTCTTTTTTAACTTTAGCCACAAGCAACATAAAGGGACTTGTGCAATTCAAATCAAAATACTCCGACGCTCGCTCTTCAAGCACAGCGGGCGCGAAAGGCCTGAATGATTCCCTGTGTTTTACCTGGGCGTTTAGTTTGTCTTTCATACCCGGCGGGATTGGCGAGCATAAAATGCTTCTGTTGCCCAAAGCCCTGGGCCCGTATTCACTGCCGCCCTGCACCCACCCGACAATTTTTTCTTGAGCGATAAGTTCAGCCGCTGTTTTGGCAGGATTTTCCAATTTAATATATTTCTCGCCGGACACAGCCAACGCCTCCAGAACTTCGTTTTCGCTATAAGGCCGCCCGAGATAGGCGCTATCCATGCGCCACCTCGACTGATCTTCGTTCAACTGATGTTTAACCCAAAGCGCCGCTCCCAAAGGCAAACCCGAGTCCCCCGCGGCCGGCTGGATAAAAATATTTTCAAAAGGCGAAGCGTCAAGGATTTTTTTATTCGCGACGCTGTTCAGACCGACTCCGCCGGCAATGCAGAGATTCTTTGATTTCGTAATTTTATGCAGCTCGTTCGCGTAATCAATCATTACTTTTTCAAGCCAGTGTTGCGCCCAAAAAGCCAGATCGGTATAGGAGTCATCGGGCAACTTCGTATTTTTCGGCCGGCGGCCTTCGGCAAACTGAGCCGGCAGAGATTTGAACAGCGGGTGCCTCTTGGGAAACCGCAGAGTTTTAATCAGCCGAAACCAGGCCGCTTTTCTGGAATAGGAATTTTTCTTGAATAAATATCCAAAATCATATTCCGGATGGGGCTCAAGAGGCGTCTGAAAAACATACTGCAAGGGGCCGATTTTTTTAACAAATTGTTCTTCGACTATTAAATCCACAAACTTGTCATTGCCATAGGGTGCCAAGCCCATGGTTTTACCCTCTTCGCATTTGCCGAAATTAATGAAATAAGTAACCTGCGAATAAAAATTACCGACACCGCCGATGCCCTCCAGTCCCCCGCCTGTCCTGACCGGCTGGCGATTGCGATGCGACAACTTCAATTTGCCGCCGGACGCGCTGTAAAACGATTCAGTCTCAACCGCTAATTTCTCGCCATCCATTCGCGCGGTCTGACCGCCGGCGTCAACAACCATCACGGCCGCTTCTTCAAACGGAGAACAGAAATAAGCGCTTGCCGCGTGCGCGTCATGATGATTAACGAAAATAACTTTATTTTTTATTTTGTCCCACAAGCCGTGTTTGGAAAATACTTCAATCAGAGGCCCGATATCGGGAGTCATCTGGTCTACGGCAACAATATCAACCTGGCCTATATTTTCAAAGCCGGCGGCTTTCAGACAGTAGTCAATGGCTTCGGCGGGAAATTTAGCGCTATATTTTTTGCGGTCCAGTCGCTCTTGATGCACGGCAAAAACTTTCTCCCCGTCTATGAGTGCCGCGCCATTGTCATGACGGCCGAAAATTTTTAATCCTAAAATCCTCATATGTTCTTTTTTAATTCTTCCGGCAAAACTACTGCCGTGCCGACTTTGCCGACAACAATGCCAGCCGCCCGATTTGCCAACAAAGCCGCGTCCTCTAATTTCGCGCTTGAAGCAAGGGCTAAAGCCATAACTGCCGTTACCGTGTCTCCCGCGCCCGCCACGTCGAATACTTCGCGAGCTTGGGCCGGAAGACGACTTATCTTATTTTTATTAAAAAGGGTCATGCCGCGCGCTCCTTGGGTAATTAAAACATTGCAATTAAGCCGCTTCTGGATAATACGGCCTACTTCTTTCAAACCAGCGGTCGTCTTGCTTATTGTCTGAGCTTCCGAAAAATTTGGGGTCATTATGTCAACATTACGGCAAGCCGATGCGATAGCTGGTTTGACGTCGGCAACAACCGGTTTCTTATATTTTTTAGCTATTTTGATAATATCTCTGGCGATATCAGGGGTTATAAAACCCTTAGCGTAATCGGAGATAATTACAGCGTCCCAGTCTTTGATCCCGCTAAGAATATTTTTAATTAAAATTCTTCTCTCCGCCTTAATGCTTTCTTTATATTTCTCATAGTCTACCCTGACTATCTGCTGACCGCCGGCGATTACTCTGGCTTTTTGAATCGTGGGTTGTTTCGTTCTTAAAACTTGGCCGCACTCGATCGCTTTTTGCTTTAACTCTTGCATCAACCGCAATCCGGCAGTATCGGAGCCAATCCGACCCATAACCCGCGCTTTCCCGCCTAACGCCGCTATATTAGCGGCAACATTGCCCGCGCCTCCCGGCGCGAATATCTCGCGTTCAACCAAAACTACCGGCACTGGCGCTTCAGGAGAGATCCTCCTGGCGTCGCCAAATATAAAATGATCGAGCATTAAATCGCCGATTACGCATATCTTTTTCCCCCTGAATCCGTCTATTAACTTAAACGGGTATTCTTTTTTCATCTTTTAAGATTTTTACCAACTCTTCAAACTTATCTATAACCATCTGCGCGCCTATCGCCTCAGTCTGGCGCCTTGCTTCCTTCTCATTATAAACTCTCGCGTTCATTACATATAACTCCGGTTTTTGCCTTTCGGCAACAACAATTTTGTGTAATTTGCCTATTGGCGGCTGCTCTTTTTCATCAATTGGGCCGATAATGTCAATAGTCGGCACATCAAATGCTTCGGCAATGTAAATGGGACCCGTATCAACACTTATAAAAAGATGCAGTTTTGAGATTAATGCCTTCAGTTCCTCAATATTAAAAATCCCGCGCGCGCTGATAAATTTAGTTCCACGATCCATTAAATCCGTCATTTCGTCTACTTCGGCATCATTAGGTCCGCCTATCACAATAATTTTCGCGTGATATTTTTCAAAAATATAATCGGCCAGCTTTGCGAATCTGTCGCGCGGCCACTCTTTTATTTTATTGCCGGCGGAAGGCGTGATGCCAACGACAAAATCGGAATGCGAGTTTATGTTTCGTTCAGCAAAAAAATTTAATATTTTGTTTTCCGCCTCCTCGGAAAAATGGAGATATTTTTTGGTATCTTCGGCAAAAATACCAATTGGCTCAAGCAGTCGCAGATATTCTCGAGCGGCGTAATTGCCCATATGATGCGGCTTTGTTACGACAAAATGACGTAAAAACTTATAAGGCCTGGTTTCATATGGACTGAAGCCGTTTCTAACCATCGGAGCGGAGATCAAGGGAATGTCCGCGAGATACAAAGCGGCTAAAGCCAAAAAATCAGGAGTGGTAACGCAGGCAAAATCGAAATGTTCTTTTTTGATAATCTTAAGAAATTTTCCAAAACGCCAAGAATAAACCAAATAGGCGTTAACATCGTGATTGCCACGCAAAAGTTCCTGATTAGTCTGGTTGCCCGCAACATAAATTTTGCTCTCCGGATACTTTTCCTTAACGACCCTGAACATCGGGGTAGCGCAAACCATATCGCCCAATTTCCCCAGATGAACAATCAAAATCTTTTTGGGCATTTCGATTTTTTTATCAGCCCGACCGCTGGAAATAAATTTAACGCCGGCAAGCGTTAAAATTCCGATATTTTTGATTCTTGAAAAAATAGCCATTTCAAATTAAAAAATCGCCCAATTCCTACAATCGCTAAAATAACATAAAAAGGATAAATTGGCAAGGCATAGCGGGGTATGGCGTGAACGGCGCTATATGCCAGATTAAAGTAGAGAATAACTAAAATAATCCAGCCGATTTTCCCCCAGCCCAGACCATTATTTTCAGGACTTTTGATGCTTTTAATGACTCCGTAGATTGTCAGAAACATAAAGGCAAACCAAGTGAATCTCAAGCCAAGAATAATGGCCGTCTTAAAAGCTCCCGATATTTCCGGATGCCTGCCTTCGGCAAACATAGGATGGATTATAGCGGTATTTTGCCAAAGCGACCCGCTTGGGATTATCGGACTATTCAAGCTGATAAAATCCAAAACCGATACTAAAATGTATTTATGCGGCGCTTTTAGAATCCTGCCTTTTGCTTGCTCAAGCAGTACATCATTAATTTCTCCCTGACTTTTCCCGGCAGATCTGAATTCGCGGACTTTCTGCTCTTGTTCCGGATCATCGCGAAAATCCGACGATTTTACTTCAAAATCAAATTTTTGAGAAAAATAATAGCCGAAGAGGTGGCCCACCAAATGTGCCGAGTAATGAGGGTATAGCCTTTCCATCCAGCCGGTCCTGGAAAATAAAACTCGGCCGCCTCGCGGCGAAACCGATCCGCTGGCGCTTCCCAACGTTATCCACGGCAAAACTACAATCACAAAAGATAATACTATTATGCCGGACTTTAGAATGGATCCGGAAAACCCCAATTTTCGATAATAATAAATAAAAACATTAATTGCGAAAAATATAAAAAGAAATTGAACAATGCCCCGGGTCAATGTGGCAAGTCCCAAAGACACGCCCGCAATACACCAATAAATGTTTTTATCTTCCGAGGCTGCTTTACAAGCAAAATAGACCGTGATTACAATCAAAAACGTAAAAATCGTTTCGGTCATTATAAGACCGGCTTGATTAGCCAAGCCATAGAATACCGCGGTCATCAGGGCCGTAAAAGCGGCAAAATTAAAACTAAAAAATTGCCGCGCGATCAAATAAACAAAGATGGCTGTCGCGGAAAAAATTATTATTTGAATGACGCGAACAATGTCATAATCAACCCCAAAGATCTTGTAAATAACCGCGAGAAACAAGGGGTAAAGCGGCTCAGCGAACGTATCTTCTCCTTGGCAGGTAAAACTGCCCCGGTAAACTAAATCTTGCGCGACACAATCAAAAAGAGGGTCTGCGCCAGGTATGATCTGACCGAATATTTTTTGATTCCAAAAAAAGCCGCTTGCGATAGCGACTAAAAAAATAATGATAGGAATTTTATATTCGTTTAAAATCCGATTTATTCCCATTAGCTTCGGAAATTTTATTCATCTTTCTCGCCCGCAACCCAGTTGCTGGCCTTAAGGAGCGATTCTACCGTGCCGGCATCCGACCAAAAACCTTTGACAAATTCATGCTGTGAATCGCCCGACTTGATATACCGATTAACTGCGTCAACTATTTCAAGCTGTCCTCTTGAAGAGGGCTTAAGGTCCTTAAGCATATCAAAAACCCGATTATCAAAAAGGTAAAAACCGACTTGAGCGTATTTTGATGTTGGCTTAAGAGGTTTTTCTTTAATCTCCAATATTTTTTTTCCGGTTTTATCAAAAACAGGCGTCCCAAAACGTTCGGGGTCATTAACTTCTTTGAGGAAAATAGTTGTCCCTTTTTTAAACTTATTGACTGCTTTGACAAAATCGTTTTCAAAAATATTATCGCCCAGAATGAAGGCGATATTGTCCTTTTTGGCGAAATCTTTGGCATATTTTAAAACATCGGCAATGCCGGCATCGTCTTTCCCCTGAATGCTGTATGACAGATTAACACCGTATTCCGCTCCCGAGCCCAAAAAATTCATGAAGTGCCCCGCGTGTTCCCTGCCGCAGACAATCATGATTTCTTCAATTCCCGATTTTCTAAGCGTTTCCATTGGATACAAAATCATCGGCTTATCAAAAACCGGCAAAAGGTGCTTATTGGTTATATGGGTTAACGGCCTTAAACGTGTCCCTAGACCGCCGGCCGCAATTACGCCTTTCATACTATGTAGAAATTCGACTTAATTTTTATATTTGTCTTTATTTAAATTCTTGATATGCGCATTTATATCATCGGTCTTATTGTAAATTTTTTCAACCCAAGATCGATTGTCGATATACCACCGGATCGTCTGGCTAAATCCTATATTGAAGTTATATCCCGGCTCCCAGCCGAGTTCAGTTCTGATTTTGTCTGTGTTAATTCCGTATCTTAAATCATGCCCTGGCCTGTCTGTCACGAATTCAATGTGAGATTCGTCTTTATTAAAGTGAGCTAAAATCATTTTCGCCATTTCTATGTTGGTCTTTTCGTTGCCGGCCCCGATATTATAAATATCTCCCGGCCTTCCGCTCAAAAGACATAATTTCAAAGCTTGACAATGGTCTAAAACGTGAATCCAGTCTCTGATGTTCTCACCCGTTCCGTAAAGCGGGAGTTTTTGACCGGTAAGCATTCTAAGAATAAAAAAAGGAATAAGTTTTTCCGGGTACTGATAGGCGCCGAAATTATTCGCGCAGCGTGTCACAACCACCGGCGTATTCCAGGTCGAATAATAGGCGCGACACCAAAGATCTCCCGATGCCTTTGATGCCGCGTATGGCGAATTAGGTTTTAACTCGTCACCTTCTTTGAACTTCCTTTTGGAATTTAAATCCAGACTGCCATAAACCTCATCAGTCGAAACTTGAACGAATTTTTTGACTCCGCCAATATTTTTTATTGCCTCAAGAACATTAAAGACACCCTCGGTATTAGTTCTTATAAAATCCCTGGCACCGACATGGATGCTTCTGTCCACATGGGTTTCAGCGGCGAAATTAATAATATACTGTGGCTTATATTTTTTAATCGTCGCTTCAACGGCCCGATAATCGGCAATATCGTCTCTCATGAACTCATACGCCGGATCAGAAGTAATTTCCCGCAAATTATCCGGATTCCCGGAATAAGTCAGCTTGTCGAAATTAACCAGTTTTTCCGGATGCTCTTCCGATAAAATATGGCGGATAAAGTTCGAACCGATAAAACCGGCGCCCCCAAAAACTAAAATTTTTGAGCTTTCAAAATCTTTCATGAACTTCATTTAAAACTCTTTTTTTGGCTTAAAAGTAACATTTTTCAGCCCTATAAAGGCTAAAACCGCGAAAGCGGGTAAAATCACGAAAATCAACTCTTCTGCGTGAAGAATTAAGGCCGATGCGATAGCCTTGTCCTTGCTTAAGCCAAGAATAAACAGCGCTAAAGCGGTTGAGCTTTCATAACTGCCGAATCCTCCAAAAGCATAAAAAGGAGTCATACTCACAAAAAGAGGGAAAGAATAAGCGAAAATCAGCTGCCAAACCGGCAAAATCACCGAAACACTATGCAGAAGAAGGAGGCCGGAAGTAAACAAAAAGCCATTAACGGCGATTGAAAGCGCGGCGATCTTAAAAATTAAACCCCTTTTCTTGAGTTCGCCAAATGAGATAAAAAATTCTTGAATTTTTTTTGTCTTCTCTTTTAAAAGCGGCGTCTTTAAAAAATTTATTTTGTCTAAAAAATTCATCGACAGAGAAGCTAATCCGACACCAAAAAAAATCAAGATTGTGAAAAACAAAAGCGCGAGAATAAGAACCGTTACGGCAAACCAAGTAAAAATTGCCGATTCTTTTGCTGTTATAAAAATAATCGAAAATAAAAATATGCCCACCGAAACGATAAGATCAATAATCCGAACACTCACAAGCGACGCTATATTTTCTCCCAAGCCTATATTGCCGCTTTTGCCGACCAGATAAACATAAGAAAGCTCGCCCATACGGAAAGGCAGAATTACATTATAGAAATTTTGAAAGAACGTTATTCTAAGAAATCTGAAAAAACCAACCCTGTCCCTCAAAATCATGTTAAAACGATAAGCCCGAATGGCATTAACAAAAAGATATGACAAAAATCCAAGAACCAAGAACTGCCATTTTATGTTTTTAAAACTCAAAACCAAGTCCGACACGCTTACTTGTCGCAATAACAGAAAAAATACCGCCAAAAAAAACAGCCCAAAAATTACCGATTTTAAATATCGCCTCATAAAGGTTTTCTGGCTATGACCAACAATCGATCGCTTTTCCGCGCCAGAGCCGCCAAAATCGACAGCGGGAAAAACAAGATCAGCGCCAGAGGATTTTCTATCCTAAAAAAGTTAAGAATAAAATCAGGCATGTTCGCGTCTTCCAAAATTCTTCTGAAACTATGGATAAACGTGTTGGGAATAACGCTTTGCTCAATTTTTTCTATCGAAAAATTCTTGTATTTCAGATACTCGGAAATAGTCTTTTTACTGAAACTATAAAGATGGCGGGGAGCTTCTCCGCCTTCCCAGTAACTCTTAAAAATCATCCGGCTCAAAGAATCAAAATTCGGCACCCATAATATCAACCGGCCGCCCGGTTTTAAAATCCTATAGGTTTCTCCAATCATTGATTTTGGAGAATGAACGTGTTCTAAAACGTATTTATTGCGGACTAAATCAAAGCTCTCATTTGGAAAAGAGATTTCTTCAAGCTGGCCCAGCGTCAAATTAAGCCGGAACTCCTTTTGAGCGGTTTCTTTCGCGTACGGGCTTAAATCTGTGCCCTCTGTCAGCCATTTGCCCCGATCGCGCAAGAACGCCAAATCTTCTCCTCCGCCGGCCCCAATTTCCAAGATCTTTGCCTTTTCCGGCAGAAATTTCCTTAAAATATTAACCTCTCTGGCAAGCTGAAAATTCTTTTTTAAGAACCACCTGATTTTTTTTGAGCGATGATAGGGAGAATATTCTTCAGGATAAAATCTTTCTATTTCATTTTTATCGGGTCGGGGGTTAACAAAAACCAAACCGCATTCCAGACATCGCACAATGTCAAAGCGCTGACCGGTTTTCGTCCATCGGTCAGAAGTAGTCCACAGTTTTTTAGTATGGTTATCGCCGCAAAGATCGCAAATCACGCTTTCCATAAAATTTAATCAATTTTTACTTACTGCCTTCAGGCAATTTATTAAAATGTCAGCGTTTTTCTTCAATGAAAATCTGTTTTCAGCAATTTCACGGCCGGCCGCGCCGAGTTTTTTTCTAAGTTCATAGTCTTCAATTAAAAGGGAGAGCTTTTCAATCCATTCCTTTTCATTATTTGCCAAAAATCCATTTACATTATCTTTAACCACAGTCGGATTAAGACCTGTGTTTGAAGCGACAACAGGAATGCCAACGCACATATACTGAATCATCTTATGTCCAAGATGGCCGCGATAAAAGGGATCATCGGCAAGCGGCATCAACCCTATATCAAACGAACGGAGATCGGAAAGCTCATCCTGCGGGCTCCATTCTTTCTTAATTAGAGATATGCCCGAAACTTGAAAGTCCGGCGCGGCCCCGACTAATTTTAACTGCGCGTTTGGATGGCGTTTAGCTATTTCCGGAAATACTCCCGCAATGCTTCTTAAAAAAACGGTCGTTGAAGGACTGCCTATCCAGCCAAGCGTGACCTTATCACTTTCGCGCCTGAATTCCGCGGGCCGGCATAAGTCGGTATTTATGGGTTCACAAATAATCGCGACCCTATCATTGACTGCCCTGGCTTCTTCAGCTACGTATTCGTTAGCCGCGACAACTAAAGTGGCTTTTTGGACCATATTTCTATAAAGACTGCGCTGATAGTTAAGCAAAATACGGTGAAAAAAACTCCTTTTTAAAAAAGGATTGGTTTCGCGAAAAGTGTCTTCAAACTCGTATATTACATTGGGATTCATATAGATAAGCAGCCAATAAATTGATTTCGGAAATGAATCTCTCTGAACGAAAACAGCATTGTAATTTTTCGATTCTATCGAAAAATAAATCCGCTTCAACACGCCTAAAAATAAATAATAAATAAAATTTAGCTGTTTTTTGATTTTTCCCGCCTTCTCCAGCCCCATCTGCGTCTTGAAAAATTTGTCAGAATAAACACTCTCCGCCCGATATTCAATGCCCGCTTTTTCTAAAAAAGGCAAAAATTGGTAAGCCATAATCCGGCTTGAGCCGCTGATTTCAGAAAATAATGTTATAAAAAGCACTCTCATCTTAAAATCTCTTTTAAACACTGAACGACGTAATTTTGCTCCTGACGCTTTATATTATCAAACATCGGCAAAGATAAAATTCTCGTGAGAATTTTATCGGTTGTTGGACAAGGATCTTTCGGGCCTTTATAAAAAGGCTGACGGTAAACCGGAATAGGATAATGGATCGCGGTTTGAACACCGCGCTTGGATAATTCTTCCCGCAATTTATCGCGATCATAAGAAAGCGACTGCACGACATAAAGATGATACACATGGGTGGCGCGAGAATCCCCAACTTGTGGCTTGATTGAAACACCGGCCTTTTCCAATAACTGGTCATAATATCTCGCGGCTTTAATTCTTTTTTGAGTCGCTGCGGGCAAGAATTTCAATTTCAAGATAAGAGCAATAGCCTGAATCGGATCAAGGCGCATATTGAAACCCAGATATCGGTGCTCATTTTTCGCCGTTTGACCCAAGTTTCTCAAGGCCAATACTTTTTCATACAAATCCTTTCGGCCGGTAACTATCGCCCCGGCATCGCCAAAAGCGCCTAAATTTTTTGTAGGATAAAAACTGAAGGTACCAATATCTCCCCAAACGCCGGCGTAACGGCTGTTAAACTTTGCTAAATGAGCCTGGGCGCAATCTTCAATAACTGCCAGATTATATTTTTTAGCAATCGCCGCGATAGCTTTCATGTCATTCATCTGGCCGTAAAGATGCACCGGCATAATGGCTTTGGTTTTATTTGTTATCAGAGATTCAATCTTACCCGCATCCATGCAAAAAGTATCCGGATCAATATCGATAAAACGCGGCATTGCTCCAACTCGAAGGATGGCTGTAACCGAAGCATTATACGCATTGCCTTGCGTGATAACTTCGTCGCCTTCGCCAATTTCAAGAGCTTTTAAAGCCAAATAAAGCGCGTCAGCGCCGTTGCTTGTCCCAACACAAAAATCGGCGCCAACGGTTCGCGCCCAATCTTTTTCAAAATTCCGGACTTCATCGGTCAAAATGAAATTGCCTTTACCCAGAAACTTTTCTACCGCTTTAAGATATTTTTTTGCTATTTGACGAGTCGGACCGGTTAAATCTGTAAATTTTACTTCCATAATTTTATCTCTTAAATAAGCTGTTTTCGTCTATTTTTAGCTCTTGTTTCATTCGAGTCAAGTCAAAATTGGTGTCGGGCGGAACCCACTCCGGCTTGGGAATCGTTTCGATATCCGGTCTGGTTCGTCTGGCATAGGCTTCAAGCGAGATTCGGGGCCCGCCAATATTCATAATACCCGTCACTTTTGACTTTGCCGCTGTTAAAACTAAAGGAGTTATTTCATCGACATAAAGCTTGGAGTTATATTGATCTTTGTATACTTTCTCGTGAGGAAACGGGATCGGACCAAAATCCAGACGTAAAATCAAATAATTCGAAAGCATGCTTACGGCGCATTCGCCTCCTAATTTCGACCAAGCAAATCTATAGGGGGGAAATATTGGTTCCGTTTCCGTATGAGGCCCGGAGCCAATATAGAGATAATCCGTTGAGGTATAAACTAATCTGACGCCAAAACGATGGCAGGCTAAAGCCAGATTAGCGGTACCAATAATATTAACTCTCAACCCTGGCTCGGGGTTTCTTTCGTGTTCCGGCGGCTTTGTCGCCGCCGCCAGATGCAAAAGAATATCCGGTTTATACTTTTCAATCGCCGCAATAATGGCGTCAAAATCGGTAATATCAAGCTCTAAATGGGACGGCGCGATAATATCGGGATCAATTTTTAAAACATAGCTCCCCAATAAACCGGATCCGCCGGTCATTAATATTTTTTGAATTTTATTCATACCAGGAAGTAGAAATTCGACTTAATTTTTCGACCAAGGGTTTTTATTGACATGATAGAAATATTCTTTAAGCATGCGTTTTAATAATCTGGCGCCCTGGTTAGTTTTGAGATACTTTTCTCTTCTTCTGGCGTCTTTTTTATTAAGATAAGCCTCATAGTGTATGAGAGTCCAGGGTGTATATGCCTTGGTCGAAAAATTCATGCCGCGATTATGTTTTAATAATCTTTCTCTTAAGTCGGTAGTATAGCCGACATACAGCTTACTATTTTTTAAACTTCGCAGTGTATAAACATAAAACATAATCGCGTGGTCGAATTTTCACTTCCTGGCATAAAAAATTATTAAAATATTCGAGGTTGAGGAACATGGGTAATCCAGCGTCCTCCGTTCTCGCGGAACCACACAAAAGAGCGGTCTATTTCTTTTAAATGATTCCAAGCAAAAAGCACGGCATAATCAACATCTTTAAATTGCTCCTGCGGGACAATGGGAATATGAACGCCCGGATAATATTTCCCCTGTTTTATTGGCGTATTATCAGTGATAAAAGGAATTAAATCAGGCCCTATACCGCAATAATTGGCAATGATAACGCCTTTTGAGGCGGCGCCAAAACCGCAGATTTTTTTTCCTTCTTTTTTGAGCCGATTTAAAATATTAAGCAATTCAACTTTGGATTTTTTGATGTTGTGGTCAAGTAATTCGAGCTTCTTATCCAGATCTTTTTCTTCAGCCAAATAAACCGCCACCGAAGGTTTTGCTTGATGTGTATCTTTATCGCCAACGTACATTCTTAATTCTCCCCCGTGGACTCCGATGTGCTCGCAATCAAAAACATGAAGCCCTAAAGGCTCGAGAACGTTATTAATGAAGGAAACTGTAAAATACCAAACGTGCTCGTCATAAATCTGGTCATAAGACGTTTTTTCAACAATGTCCAGAAAATAAGGGTCTTCAAAAACGAACACGCCTTGTTTCCCGATAAGTTTAGCGACGCACTTGAGATATCCGACGAAATTTTCTATATGACAGGAAACATTGGCGCCGTAAACTAAAGAAACCTTGCCCCTGCTCAAAACCTCATCAACAACTTCATCGCTCATAAACTCGGTAATGACTTCATGGCCTTTTAGACGCGAGGTTTCGGCAACATTTTTTGACGGCTCAACCCCGATAGCTCTTACCCCCAACTCTTTCCAGGCCTCCAACATAATGCCGTCGTTGCTCCCAACCTCAACCACAATCCCCTTTCCTGCGTAAGGCAATAATTTTTTTGCAGTTTCCTTAAAATGCGCCTGCATACCTTTGGAAGTTGAGGAAAAAAAAGCGTAATTTTCATGAAACATCATTTCTTTCGGCACCTTGTTGATTAAACCTATGGCTTTTGTTTTTGGGTCATAACCCAAAACCATATCATAAAAATATTCACCTTTAAATTTATCGAGCGTTAAGAAAGCGTTGGCAATTGGCATTTTCCCGAAATTTATCCTTGGTTGTAGTTTAATTTCCATAATAAAAATTTATTGTGTCTTTACGCCTTCAAGTTTGTCGATTGTTTCGGCAATGCTTTTACCTAAAATGCCTTGGGGTAAAAAGCCAAGCTTTCTAAATTTATTGTCATTAACATCGTAAGAGAGCTGGTTCATAATTGGAGAATCCACGTATTCTATTTTGAGATTGGGAATAAATTCTTTAATCGTCTCAACAATATCCTTAACAGCAAAATTTTTTGTAAGCATATTATAAATTTCACCGTCAAATAAATCACGCTCCAATATAAAATTAACGGCACGCATACAGTCGTTCAAGTCGAGATAGGGTCGTTTTTGCTGCCAGGCGGTTTTCCAAACAGTCAAGGGCAATCCGTTAACCGCCTGCCACAGGAACTTATTTACCACCGTATGAAAACGCATGCCCACCGAATAGCCGAAAATCGTGCCGAAGCGGCAAATTATAAATTGTAAGCCGTTCGATTTTTGTTCTAACAGATATTGCTCGGCAGCCAGTTTCGATTCCGCGTATGGGCTCTGCGGCTTCAATTCGGCGCAAGTTTCATCTACCACCGATGCTTGGCTACCGTACACGCTTGTCGTCGAGGGAAAAAAGAGTTTTACGCCGGCTTCGCCGCACGCGTTTGCGACCCGTTTCAACCCTTCAAAGTTCACATCCATTACCTCCTTGGCCCGTTCGTGGCTATTCGCCGCGTCTGTAAGCGCCGCGAGATGAATTACGGCATCTATATTTTCGCTTGCGAATAATTTTTTGAAATCCGCGGTTCGAATATCGTCTTCCAAAAATTTAAACTGAAGGTTTTTCGGCAAATCAAAAAGTGAGGCGTACCGTTGAGTCGTTAAATTATCAAATATAATCACTTTTTCAATCTGCTCTTGAGACAAACTCCGAATTAATCGTGAGCCAATATGACCTAAGGCGCCAGTGATGACTATTTTTTTTAAATGTTTTTTAGACATCGTGAAATAGATTATTTTTATATAAAAGTCAAAAAATCTGAATAATGCCGGATATAATCTTGTTCGTCATAATAATGGCTCGCGAATACCGCGATGGTGCAGTTGTTACTAAAATTTTTCATGGTATGCCAGAGTTTTGGACCAAGAATAATCCCCTCGCTTGGATTATCCAAACAAAGAGTTTGCTTATTGGTTCCATCATCCAGGTGAAGATCAAATGAACCATTAAGACAAACAATAACCTGGGTGTTGGTCTTGTGGGCATGGTCGCCGCGCGGCACTGATTTTTTGGAAAGCTTATTAATAAAATAGACTCGCTTTATCTCAAACGGAATATGCTTTTTCGCTTCAGCGACAAATAAGCCGCCCCTTTTTGTATCCGGAGTCCCCAGTATCACCACGCCCGAGTTTTTAACTTCTAATTTCTTTTTCATTTTTATTGAGGTCATCTCCAAACTCTCTTTCGAGATAGAATTTCCGTATATGAGCCGAGGCGAAGCGAAAATTTTGAGGCAAAGCTATCACTTTTGTTGAAAAATTTTCACAAAGCCGCAGGCCATATACGGAAATTATAGCCGAATATGGGGTTTGGAGATGATCTCATCCCAATCAAAATTAATTTCAGGGCAGTCGTGAGGTATAACCTTTATGGCAAGATTTTCCGGGTCATAGGCTTCCTCGGCATGATAAATAATCCCCATAGGCTTATCACTCAAAACTTGATAGCCATGAGCGACGCCCGGCGGTATAGCGATAACCACCAAGTCTTTTTCGTCAACATATAAAACATCATTTTTGCCTTTTGTCGGCGAGTCGGCGCGAATATCGGCTAAGACTATTTTTGCCGATCCTTTGACGATGCACCACGATTCCCAATAATCATGAAGATGAAAAGCTTTTATTATTCCGGGTTTTGTTTCCGCGTAACTAGTTTGTTTTACTTCATGGAAAGTATCTTCTCCGAATTTAACCATTTCCGCAAAAAAACCGCGATCATCACGATGAGTTGTAATTTTTTTAATTTTTACGCCTCCAATCATGCTGAATATTATACAATAAATCGGCCTCTATTACAACCCCTTTGGGGTTTACTGACCCGACCCCCGTTTATTTATTAAATCGGCAAGAAAGCCAAGAATCGCTATCTGGACGAAACTGACGAAAAGAATGACCGATTTCTCGGTAAGATCTTTTAAAAATCGGATATCGTAAAGAAAAGAAGCCGCGGACGCTAAGAAAAACAGAATGGAAAGCGGAATAAAAAATTTAAGCGGATTATAGAACAAAATCATCCGCATCACTAAAACAAAATAATTAATCGCGTCGCGAAACGGCCTGACTTTGGACACGCCTACGCGCTTATGATAGTCAATGGGGATATATTTAACCCGGTAACCGTCCGACAAAAACGCCAGTGTGATATTGGTCGTAAAAGAAAAGCCGTTCGGCAAAATCCGGAAATATTTCAAAGCTAGACTTTTGTCAAAAATTCTCAAACCTGAATTTAAATCGGGAATGCGGAAGCCGACCAAGTAGTTAGCCAATTGATTTATAGGCCACTTCGCGAGCTTTTTAACCGGCGACTGGTGGACTTTCTGGCCGATGCGGGCGCCGACAACCATGTCGTATTCGCCGCTTTCACTAATGAATTCGGAAATTTTTTCGATGGGATAAGTGCCATCGGCGTCAATAATTAAAATTTTGTCAAAATTGGAAGCTAAAATGCCGGTTTTGATGGCGCTCCCATAACCGAGATTGATGTCATGGCGCAAAACCCTGACACCGGGCGCGCTTGACGCGATTTCAAAACTTTTGTCCGCGGAGCCATCGTCAACTACGATAATTTCCGCCTCTTGATTAAATCCGGAAATTAACCGCGTCAAATCCTCTAAAAACCTCTTAAGATGCTGCTCCTCGTTATAAACCGGAATAACAACTGAAAAAGAAAATTTATCCATCTTAATATTCAACGGCGTGTTTACCCGACATCAGTTCCACCGTTTTGACGCCTTCCAGAGCCTTAAGCCGCCCGACCAGTTCGCTTAAATTGGCGTCGTGCTTGAGCTGCAGGGAAAGATAGTATTCCTGGTCGCCATTGGGCTGGGCCTTGACCTGCAAAAACTGCTGAGAAGTTATGTATTTTTCCAAAACGGCTTTTGACGATTCAAAATTGAAATTTTTGTCCGCCGCCAAGACCAAAAGGAATCCCCCTTTGACCGCCGAACCAAAATCATATTTTGAGAGGATCAACACCATCAAAGAAAGCAAAACCGTGCTGATTACGGCGATTACATAGTTATTGGTGCCCACAGCCATACCCATAGCTAAAGCGAAAAAGAGAAACGCTACGTCTTTGGTGTCTTTTATAATCGTCCTGAAGCGTATCAAAGCGAAAATACCCAAAACACCAAGAGCTCTAACCAGGTTATTGCTCAAAATCATCATTGCCACCGCGGCAAGCACCGCCATCATTACCATGGCCATCAGGAAAGATCTTGAATAGGAAACGCCCCGATGAGTCTTTTGGTAAACCCAGCTTATGGCTAATGCTATGATAAAAGTGGCAATAATATTAATCACGATAATTGCCGCGCTTAATTCCGTTAATGAATTTTTAGGCAGATTTAAGAAATCAATCATATTTTTAATTGCTTTAGCAATCATCCCGCCGCTTTAAGGCAGGATACAAACCAAAACTTATATTTGTTATTTTTTAAATTTAACTGTTTTTAACGCGGCAAAGGATTATATTGATAAACCGCCTCAATCGCGTAGGCATACTTTGAGAAAGCGTCTCTCTTCAAGTCGTGCCTCATAATGATATCGCCAAGCCACTGAGGCAGCGCGCTGACCGATTTTATCTCAAGAATAGCCCCTCCCCGATTAGCAACCGTCATGAAGCCATTATAGTCCAGATCACCCTTCCTGCAAGCTTCCAATCCCGAATCAAAAGTTATCCTTATGGCGTTTGAAGTACTGATAAGAGACCTCCGCCGGTATCTAACCGTAATTTTCGGTTTTGCCGAAAAAACGACAACAGCGCGCAAAATTTCTTTTCTGGCGCGCTCCGCACTGGCTAGACGCCGCATTTCCGCGAGCGCTACCGTCCCCCGCTCCATCAAGTCTTTCCACTCATCACGGTTCAATTTTAACCGGGTCTTAAGAATCTTGGCGTCATGCTTTTTTTTGAGTTCAAGCCAGACAAATTCGGACTTGTCAAGAAACGGTTCATAAATCCTCGCCCTGATTTTTTTTCTTTCCAAAAAACCGCCTGTTTTTTCCTGATAATCAATAAAATCATAGGAATCAAAATATAAACTCGTAACCCAGTAGCTCCCTCCGGAGGCCTCGGTGCTCGAATCCGGCCTCATGCCGAATTTTTTCAGTTCGCTCTCAAGGCATTCTATTTCGTTCGGGCTGATCGGATATTTAAATTCAAAACGATACGGCAGTTTGTCCATAATTTATTTTGCGTTCATGTTTAAATACTGAAGCATGTAAGCGGGCAAAAGCCGGATAAAGTCGGGCCGCGCGGTTGTTATCTTTTCGCCATCCGGATAGCCATTTTCGACAACACTATCGCGGATTTTGATGAAAGAAAAAACATCTTTCGTAATATCTGTTTTATTCCCCCAAAGAATTGAATCAGCAACCTCGGTCTGGCCGCCTTTAACGAACTCCTGCTTTTTCCTGTAAAGCGCGACGCCCGTTTCTCTGCTTGCCAGAATGATATTTGAATTGATGCGCGGCTGTGAATTATCTTTTACCGCTATGCCGATATTGCAATTTATCAGAATATTGCCGTTTATATCGGCCTGAGAATCCTCGCCGACGCTGATACACTTGTCCCCGAAGTTTACTATCCGATTGTTTTTTATCTCTAAACCGCGCGCGCCAGAAAGATCAAGACCGTCGCCACTGCTATCGCCGTAATTCGCGTTAAAGAAAAAGTTACCCGCAATTACCGCGTCTTTTACATAGTCAAAATCAAGACCGTCGGCATTACTGTTGATGAACCTGCTTCCCTTAATGCTTACCGATCCGACAATGGCGTGCAAAGAATCATCCGAATAGTTATAGCCGAATGTCGAGTTGTTAACTTCGGAAATAGTATTGTGGAGCGAGAATTGGGATATGAACGGAACGCCGTTTATCACTCCGCCTTCCCCTCCTCCGCTGACCTGAATATAACTGAACAGGTTCTTTTCTGTTCCGGTATTGATTACCGCGAAACTGCCCCAAGGGGCTTGTCCAATACTTAGTCCCTGCATCATAATTGTGGCGCTTTCTGCGCCAATCGCGTTCACCGGACTGTAAGAAATAAGAGATGCGGCCGAAGCAAATAAAAGCTTGGCGCCCGGCTCAATAACAAATTTCAATCCTTTCGGAATAACCGTTATGCCGGTGAAGATATGGTCGCCGGCAGGCAAGATAATGGTTCCACTATCAAGTTTTTTAAATTGCGGGAAGGCGGCCGCAAATTGGTCAATGCTCGCGAAAATATCATTGAAGTGCGTAAAACTTCCGGCAAAAACCGGGACTTTGGAGCCGCGCGCCCTTCCAGAAGAAAAATCGGAAACCGCGAGGCCTGAATTTAATTCTTTCGCGTTTACAAAGTTATCGATGACAAAAGAGCGGTATTCTTTGACCTTTTTGTCAAAATAATAATCCGGATATAATTTCGCCTGATCTTTGTAAAACTCGTGAAAATAATCTCTGTATAAATCATCATAGTAGTTTAGGTCGTCTTCCAAATTTTTATCATTAGACGTGTAATCGGCAACCACTTTCTGGTATTCCGCCAGAAATTTCTGGTTGCTCAAGATCCGTTTCATTAAAATAGATACCCCATCATAAAAATGAGGACGCGCCGGATACATTTCTACATCCCACGGCAGATATTCGAATTTCCCCGTTTCTTGCTTGAACAAGAGCACGGAGTTAGCCGAATCCCCCGCATGACCCGAGCTGGCCAGAGCATACAAGAGCTGCCAACGGTAAAGTTTTTCTAAATCGAATATGCTTCCGATTTTTCTTGCGAACTCTTCGTCATCGGCATTTTCCACCAGAGAGATTAAGGCGTTTAGCTCTTCAAACGTCCCATTCTCGTTTTCAGCCGTGTAACTTTTCCACTCGGCCAGATGCTCTGATGTAAAATAAGAAAAAGTGTTTTGGGCGACCGATGACACATCTTGATTGGACAGGATATTATTGGTATCCATAACACCATTCCGCGCCAAAAACTCTTTTGACCAAGGTTCAGCGGCCAGATAAATGCCAAAATCCCTGCCATTCATAACAACTCTCACAAATTTGAATTCAGGCGTAAGCAAACCGAATTTCTTGGCGCGATAAGCATCAAGCATCTCACCGAAATAAGAACGATCATCGGGTAAGAAGAAGTTAAGGCCACGTGCGCCCGAAAACAAATTATCTTTCGGGAATTTAATTTTTAGCGCTTTTTTTTCCGCGTTCCAGTTATTACTTGCTATCCCCCTGTATCTTATCGAGACGCGCGCCGCGTAATCGTCACCGGGACTCGCGAAATCCGCCTTGACGTATTGTTTGTCTTCATCCAGCAGATAACCGTAGGAAAGCGTAGAGGAATCAAACGGCAGGCCGGCAAGCAATTTTTCGACATCATCTTTGGAGGTAGTGATGTAATAAGTGGGTAGATTGGATTTTTTAAACCAGTACGGCAAATGGACAAGATTAAAAGATTTTTTAAGGGCATTGCGGCTTGGCGTAAGCCATTTGCCGATAAAAGTATCGTTGAAGTAAAGTTTAACCTGCCCGGGCGCAAAGAAAAAATAAGATAAAAACACGATCCCCGCGAAAATCAAAAGATATAAATACCGATGATTGTTTATTGAATTTTTTATATTTTTAACAGGCATATTCGCGGACAATATTATACAACAAAACCAGTATTAACACAATACCGAAAATGGCCATGACTACTGGCCAAAGATATCAACACTTTATAGAACGCTAAAAAAATAAATCTGGTTACAATTACAATCTTTAGACAACCGTCATCGCGGCAGAAGGATCATTGTAATGCCGACGATTACCGTCGCGATGCCCACTGTTTGTATCGCGGTAAAAGATTCTTTCAAAAAAAAGTGGGTCGCGACGGTAATAACCACTAACGTCATCCCCGCGGCCACCGGATAGACAATGTTAAGCTGAAGTTTGGATAATACAAAAACATACAAGAAAAAACTGATAGTGAATAACGCAACGCCTAAAATTAAAAAATAATTTTTCAGCAATCCTGATATTGCCGCCGGAGAAAGCGAAATCTCTCCCAAGTGCGCCGCCCCCCGGCGCAAAGATAACTGGGCGGCGGCCGTCAAAAGAATATCTATAGATAAAAGAAAATAAATCATAAAACCGGATAATTTTAATTATACCGCCTCAAGATCATTCTGAGAATTTTAAGGCCATGCCAAAAAGCGTTGACTTTAGAATCTCCGGCGATGCGCGCGTGTTCTATCACGGGAACTTCCGCGAATCTTAGGCCGGCTTTTTTAGCGCGCACTAATATTTCGGTGCAATATTCAAAACCTTGCGACTTGGCATTGATTTTAAAAAAGGCGTCGCGCGGAATGGCGTTATAAGTATAGATGCTGTCAGTCACGCCGGTGCCGTGAAATAAATTGGTCAACAAAGTAAAAACTTTGTTGCCGGTCCATCGGATAAACGTGTCGTCATCACTCCTGGCTCCCGCCATGTACCGGGAACCCATGACATATTCATATCCTTCATTAACTTTTGCCAGCAATTGAGGAACATACTCCGGAGGATGCGAACCGTCGCTGTCCATAAGAATAAAAATGTCGCCCGTCGCCGCCGCCGCTCCCTGTTGAACTCCGCCACCATACCCCCGCCCCGCCTGGTCAATAATCCGGGCGCCGGCTTCCCGGGCTTCTTTTTTCGTATTGTCGGTTGACGCGCCGTCAACGACGACAATTTCATCCACAAGCGGGCGTGGTATCTGTCGGATAACCGCCCCGATACAACCCTCCTCATTGCGAGCCGGGATGATAACCGAAACTTTTTTATTATTGATCATTTTTTGGCCTCAACGTTCAAACTGATTAATAATCCGCGTTCTTTGTCCATGTGGGGCACGTATGCCTGAGAATGGTCGTCATAATCTTTGTGAATAGTTTTTTTCCAGTCATAACGGCGTGCATTCTTAAAACCGGACGATTCAAGCAGGGCTTTTAGAGATTTGAAATCGTAAACGGTTTTATGATAAATGATTTTTTCGCCTTTTTTTGCCGCGACAGCCATGCGGCCATAGAGCGGACCAAGAATTTTTTCCAGATTGCCGTACTTTTTATAAACTTTAATGAGCGCCGAAAAATCCGGAACGGCTATTCTTAACGTTCCGCCTGGGACCAGAACCCGATGCCACTCCCGCAGGACTTTTTCGGCCTCCTGCCTGTCAAAATATTCGAATACGTGGCTGGCATAAATTAATTCGGCGGAGTTCGTCGGAAAAACTGACAGGTCTTCCGCGCTCCTGCGGTGATGGACATGGGGCAAATCGCAGATATCAACATTTGTAAATCCCGGAATATTGCGCTTCCAACAGCCAAGATGCAATTTAATCAGCGACTTTATCATAAATAGAAATTTTTAATACTGGCGGTAATGCCGTCAATGTCTTTATCGGATAACTTGGTAGACGAAGGTAACCAGAGACCGCGTCGAGCGTAATCTTCAGAAATCGGGAATAGTTTATTCTTACACTCATGCTGATAAATTTTTTGCGTATTGATAGCCGGGTAGATCCTCCGAGTACCGATACCTTTTTTCTTCAAATAATCAGCTAATCTGTCCGGTTCCTTAACATAAATATCGATAAACCATGGTGTAGTATCTTTCAAGTTGGTGGGTATAAATTCAATGGTTTTAAGATTAGATAGACTTTCTTGATAGCGGCTATAAATTGCTTTTTTCCTTTTAATGCGCGCCTGAAGTTTTTTCATCTGTTCTATACCGACAACCGCCTGCAGGTCGGTAAATTTAAAATTCCAACCCCAATCGTCATGAATGTCATTACCGCCTTTTGCCCGCCCAAAATCTTTTAGGCGTTTGATTTTCTGATGGAGGTCTCCGTCATTTGTGACCAAGGCGCCCCCTTGGCCGGTAGTAATTATTTTGGGCGTGCTGAATGAAAAACTGCCAATTTTACCGAAAGAACCCAAATGCTTATTTTTATAAAAAGAGCCGAGAGCTTGAGCCGCGTCTTCGATTAGAAAAATATTATTGTTAGCGCAGAATTTCACGACTTCGTTCATATCCGCGCACCGGCCGTTAAAAGGCACGTACATCAGCGCTTTGGTTTTAGGACTGATAGCTTTAGCCGCTTTTTCGAGATCCATACAGAGTGTTTTTGCTTCTATATCAACAAGAATGGGCTTAATGCCGACTTTTACGGCAGAATTGGGACTGGCAATCATAGTCATGTTAGGCACTAAAACTTCATCCCCCGGTTTTAACCCTAAGGCTAATAAAGCTAAGGTTAAACTGACCGTGCCATTGACAGTCATGACAGCGTGCTTTGCGCCAACAAACTTTTTAATGGCATTCTCCAGTTCTTCGGTTTTCTTGAATTCGGTTATCCAGCCTCCGCTTTTCATATAAGCAAAAACCGCCTGAGCTTCGGCTTTATCAAAATACGGTTCCATTTGCGGAATTTTAAAATTATTTTTCGGCATTTCTAAAAACTAAATGAGAATTTTATCTTCTTTAAACGGCCCGTTTTTAAATTCAAAAATTTCGGCGTCTTTGACAATATGGATGCCGATGCCGCCGTTCATTAAAATAAGAATCTGGCCGGAGTTCAAAAAAAGTTTTCTGAAAAATTTTTTGTCCGGGCCGTAAAGATCAACTTTTATCCTGCCTTTTTTGACAACCAAGCACTCCTGGAGCCGGCTCGTGACTCTTTGCCGGGGACGGTGCATGTGGGCTTTCAAATAAGCGCCTTTTTTATGTTTCAAGGCAACTACCTGCAAAGGTTCCTTGCCGTCGGTAACCGGAACACTGCCCTTCTTAAGGGTGGTAATTTTTATGCCGACAAGAATTTTTTTGTAGAAAATCTGCTCCATTGGCATTATCGGATAATAAAAGGGTGGACATTTCTTTTCTTGCCGTCCTCCGCCTCTTTTTTCACAATCTCCAAATCATGGCTGGCCATCACATTGGCCAATTTTTGAAAAGTCGTTTTTGGCTCCCAACCGAGAACCTTTCTTGCCTTGCTGGCATCGCCTCGCAAGAATTCCACTTCAGCGGGCCGAAAATAGGCCTGGTTGATTTCAACCACCTTTTTGCCTGTCTTTCTATCAATCCCCTGTTCCTCGAGGCCCTTGCCTTCCCAAATGATCTCCATATCAAGATTCTTCCCGACTTCTTCGACAAACTCCCGGACGGTGTGAGTCTCGCCGGTGGCAATAATAAAGTCCTCCGGTTTGTCGTGCTGCAGTATTCTCCAGATCGCCTCCACATAATCGCGTGAATGGCCCCAGTCGCGCTTGGCGTCAAGATTGCCTAATTGCAAAACCGGCTGTAAGCCGAGTTTGACGCGCGCCAAGCCAAGAGTAATCTTGCGGGTCACGAAATTAAGGCCTCGTCTCTCCGATTCATGATTAAAAAGGATGCCATTCGCGGCAAAAATATTATAACTGTTGCGATAGCACCGGGTAATGTAGAACGCGAATGTTTTTGATATGCCGTAGGGCGACTGGGGATTGAACGGCGTAGTTTCGTTTTGCGGTATCGCCAAAACTTTACCGAACATTTCCGATGAGCTGGCTTGGTAATATTTAGTCGGCAATTTCAGATGCCTGATAACTTCAAGAATTCTTAATGCTCCAATGCCGGTAATATTGGCGGTATATTCCGGAATATCAAAACTGATACCGACATGGCTTTGCGCTCCAAGATTATAAATCTCATCGGGTCTGACGTGATCAATAATCCGCATCAAACTGGTGCCGTCGTTTAGATCGCCATAAATGGTGTGAAAATGAGGGAAGGCGGGATTATCGTAAAGATGGTCAATATTCCGGGTATTTGAAGTGCTCGACCGCCTTTGAATACCATAAACTTCATAGCCCTTTTCCAGAAGTAGTTCGGCCAAAAAAGAGCCGTCTTGCCCCGTTATACCTGTAATTAGCGCTTTTTTCATGATCAATATACTATAAACCGAAAATTAAAATTAGGCAATTTTAGGCGACTCTATGCGCTATAAGATAGTTTGTTAAGAGATATAGCGCTAAAATTCCTGCGATCAGAAACCGATTTTTTACTTTTGACAGACCGAAACCGGAGGTTAAAGCCAGCCAGGGCACAAAGATAAACGCTACTCTCTGGACTAATTGCGGCCAAACCAAAAATGTAAGCGAGGCCGGCAACATCGCTAATAGTATTTTACTTCTCTGAAAATCAAAGAATCTTTTTTCCTGCCACATTCCAAAAAGAAATAATGCCCAACCAATTGAGTAAAGCCAGGCCATAACTTTTATAAAATGAATGAATGCATACGTTAAAAAATTGATCCCGGCAGCCGCTGGCGCCGAAGCGGATATTTGAAGATCGTAAATAAATGAATAAAAATAAGTAAGATCAAACTTGAGGTAAAACCAAATATGATATATCAGAAGAGGCGCGAAAACTAACGCGCCTGCGAAAATTATTTCTTTTACTTTACGCTTAAATGAAAAGCCGGATAATAAAATCAACATTGCGAGAGTAATCAGGCCTAGAGCGCCGGTTTCCTTAAAAAATACGCCAATTAAAGACAGAGCAGCCGCTATAAAATAATATTTTCTTCGAGAATCGTCATTATAATACTTAATCGCGAAAAAAGAAGACAAAATGAAGAAAAACCAGCCCCCCATGTCAATTAAAAAAGCGGTGCCATAGCTGAACATAATATAATTCGAGAATAACAACACCGAACTTAGCGCCGCGGTTTTATGATCTTTATAAATTTCAAAAACCATCTGATAAAAAACATAAATTATTAAGATGTAGAATATGATATTTATAACCATCATGCTCCAAGGCAGGCTATCGATAAAATAGTTGAAAAACAACGTGAGATACAGCATGAAAGGAGCGCGCAATATCATATTGAAGACAATGGGGCTGGCAGCGGTTTCATCGCCCCGCAGATATGTCATCGCGTCATAATAGATATAGGAATCACTATAATTCTGAAAAGGCTTCTGAACATAAAAATAAGCCACCAGAAGATTAAGAGCCGCTAATAAATATAAATAAAAGTATCTCGATTTAATAATTTTATTTAAAGCATCCATATTATCATCTTACATCAAAAATTTTGAAATGATCGATTTCAAAGACTTTTTTAAAATAACGTTGTCCAATTTCCCAATTCGGATTTTTGGTTTTATCCCAGACAAGATAATCAACCCTGAATCGTTTTAATTCTTCCAAAAAATCGCCTTCCTGCAGTTCGTCAGCCCTGGCTATCGCCTTCGCGATAGCTTCTTCCGGCAAATAGATTTCCGGCTCCAAATTTAAGCCCAGAAGACGCCTTAACTTGTTGCCCTGAACGGCGTGACCATAAATATCTATATATCTAACGCCATAAATCGAACGGACGTTTTCTGTAACAAAACCCTTATCAAACTTTTCAAAGAAATTATTTAAAATAAACCGGTTTAGAACTTCATCATCCGAAATAAAAAATAAATTGGCCTCCCTGACATAGTAAACGTTGTTTGCGGTATAAACTGGAATTAGCCGCGATATTTCGATATTTGCATAAACGACAGAATCTTTGGGGGTATTTTTGTTCAGCCAATCAAAAACCGGCGCATAGTTTTGATAGTAAACATGATTTTCGCCAATAAAAAGAATTCGTTTCAAGTAACCGGAAAGGCTAA
>Ga0156051_117_pt1 | contig 33853 bp, 35 predicted proteins | sample RifCSPlowO2_02_FD_107704 | JGI IMG/M metagenome (GOLD analysis project Ga0156051, IMG submission 107704) | Candidatus Azambacteria bacterium RIFCSPLOWO2_02_FULL_44_14
ATCGGAACAGGTACCCAACCCTCCATCACCGTCGCCTCGCCAAATGGGGGGGAGAGTTACAAAGCTGGAAATATTCTTCCGATAAAGTGGTCCAGCGCCATAAATGATTCTCTTGATGTTTCACTTGTTGAATATCAACAGCCTTGCGGTACTGGTAGAACGGATTGTGCACGAAAGTGGAATCTTGCTAGCGGTGTTAAAAATACTGGGTATTATGAAGCGACCATTCCTTTGGCTGTTTTAGATAATCGTTTAAGTGGTTACGTTTATAACTATTATGTGAAAATAACAGGTGGCGGAACAGGAGACGAGAGTGACTCTCCCTTCAGCATCGTGGCGGGGACGACTGTAGCTCCTCCAACTGGTCTTATTGCCCAATGGAAATTCGACGAAGGTTCTGGCATTACTGCTTTAGATTCATCCGGCAATGGCAATCATGGAACTTTAGTTAATGGTCCTGCGTGGATTACCGGAAAATCCGGCAAAGCGCTTCAATTCGACAAAATTGATGATGCGGTAAAAATTAATACTCCCACTACTTTTGATAATCTTCCACAGCTAACCGTCTCTACCTGGATTAATCCCAAAAGCGCCGGTGAAGAAGGTTTTGGCAGAATCATTGAAAAAGCCGATGGTGTTACCAACCCGACAACCCGAGGCTGGAATCTCTATGTGACTAGTTCTAATCAGATAGCATTTGCAGCTAATTTTGCCTCAGCCAACCTTGATAGACGCTCTTCCGCCAATACTCTTACTCTGAACCAATGGCAGTATGTAACTCTCACCTGGGACGGCTCTTCTTCAGTTTCAGGCGTCCATTTTTACGTGAACGGCAATGAAGTAACTTATGCCACCAATACAAGCGGTTCCGGCACCCGTGTCCTAGACGATACCGAGGATCTCCGCATTGGCAATAACGAATCGGGAGCCAGAACTTTTGACGGCGCGATTGATGAAGTTAAGGTGTACAATCGCGCGCTCACTCCCGAAGAAGTTCGGCAGGTTGCTACGGCGCAAACTGCCAGATCGGTAAATACTTCTTTGACTCCCCACTTACAGGCCGCTATTTTAAATATAAGCGCGCAATTGGAAGAGATGACGCGAATCCTTAGGGGTTTACGAAGATAAATACTATTATAGAGAAACTAAAATCCCCTCGACCTGAAATTCGAGGGGATTTTAGTTGATAATACAAACTTTTATTGTTATCATTACTCGCAATGGCAAACAGGCATTTATCAAGAAGCATCGCGATGCAAACGCTCTATGAGTGGGATTTTGGGGGTTGCGACGATTCCAAAATGGAAGAAATTCTGGATCGCAATATCAAGGAGTTCGCTCCGGGCCTGGAAGACGACCAATTCGCCCGTGATTTGGTCGCGGGGGTTTTGGCAAACCGCGGCAAAATAGATAAAATTATAGAAAAAACCGCGCCGGAATGGCCTCTTGAGCAGATAAATCTCGTCGATCGCAATGTTCTTCGTATCGGCATTCATGAACTCTTGTTCGGCAAACGGGAAGAAGTTCCGCCCAAAGTGGCGATTAACGAGGCTATTGAGCTCGGCAAAAGTTTCGGCGGCAACACGTCAGGTAAATTCGTCAACGGAGTCCTGGGCACGATTTACCGTGAAATAGGCGAGCCGGGCAAAGACGAAGGAGGCCCCCGCAAAGGCAAAATGCCAGAAGGCGAATCTAAAGCATCGATCGACGATGAGCCTGGTTCTACCGACTAATTCTTAATAGAAATCCCAATTTCAAAATCCCAATGTCAAATAAAACCTCAAATCCCAATGACCAAAAAATGAATTTGAGATTTGAAGATCGAGATTTTATTGGAAATTTGAAATTGAGATTTGAGATTTAACTTACGCCTATGGATAAAGACTTTTCTCAATTACAGCAACAACTCGGCATTAAATTTAAAAATGAAGACCTGCTGAAACAGGCTTTTGTTCATCGTTCGTATTTGAATGAAAATCCGGCTTTCAAGCTCGGCCACAATGAGCGCCTTGAGTACCTCGGCGACGCGGTTTTAGAGCTGGTTGTCACCAATTATCTTTACAAAAACTATCCCGACTTGGCCGAAGGCGAAATGACCAACCTCCGCGCCGCTTTAGTAAGGGCGGAAACGCTTTCCATGATTGCCGACCGGATCGGTTTTGGCGAATTTTTATATTTATCCAAAGGCGAAGCCAAAGAATCCGGCCGCGGCCGGCAGTACATTTTGGCGAACACTTTCGAGGCCTTTACCAGCGCGCTTTACTTGGATTTGGGTTATGACGCGGCTGACGTTTTTATCAAAACTCATTTGATTCCGGAACTTAAGATTATTTTCGAAAAGAAACTCTGGCGGGACGCCAAAAGCTTGTTTCAGGAAGCGGCGCAGGAAAGGGCCGGCGTTACTCCGACTTACGAAGTTTTAAAAGAAGAGGGGCCGGATCACGCCAAGACTTTCACCATCGGCGTTTATCTGGACAAAGAATTGACCGCGCAAGGTCAGGGGCCGTCAAAGAGCGAGGCCCAACAGCAAGCGGCCGAAAACGCTCTCAAAGCGAAAAACTGGTGATTTTGGCTGGCAATCCGCTATTTTTTGTGTTATACTTTAACAAAGGTTCTTAAAGTTTAAATAATAAGGTGCGAAATGGACCAGGCCGGGGGTTTATTGTTTTTCATCGTATTCGCGGTGCTTTTGTTCTTGTTCTCGCGTTTCTTGCGTCGCTTAACCGGATTGCCCAAACAAACTTTCTGTGATTATCACAAGTGGAAGTGGGATGAAAAGATACACAATTTTCGTTGTCAAAATAAGAATTGCGGCAGAATAGCGGGCGTTGATTCGCCTCCCGGCTGGCAGCCGCCAATTTCGCCCTAAAACAAACCCCTCTTAGGGGTTTTTAATTTCGTCTTAAAATGGTAGAATGGACTTAATTTTATGAGGCTCAAGAAATTAGAATTATCGGGTTTTAAATCATTCGCCCAAAAGACGACTCTGGAATTTCCGGCGGGTATTTCCGCCATTGTCGGGCCGAACGGCTCGGGTAAATCCAATATCGTGGACGCCCTGCGCTGGGTTTTGGGCGAACAAAGTTTCAAACATCTCCGGTCAAAAGCCGGTACCGATTTAATCTGGGCGGGGTCTGAAAAAAAGCCGGCGCAAGGCAAAGCTCATGTGGCGCTTCATTTTGATAATCTCGACAATTTTTTCCCCCTGGATTTTTCAGAAGTCGTCATCGGCCGCAAGGTCTTTAAAGACGGCGCCAACGAATATTACCTGAACGAAAGCCAGGTCCGCCTGAAAGACGTCGCCGAGCTTTTGGCGCGTTCGCGCCTGGGGCTTCGTGGCCACACCATCATCAACCAAGGGTCGGCCGATTCAATCCTCAAGGCCAGTCCCGAAGACCGACGGGGGATTTTGGAAGAAGCGCTCGGCCTCAAAGAGTTCCAGCTCAAAAAAGCCGATGCCGAAACGAAACTGGCCGAAACTCGATCCAATCTTGAAAAAGCGCGGGCTTTAGTCACCGAGATAACGCCGCATCTCCGGCTTTTGAGGCGGCAGGCGGAAAAATTCGATCGCCGCGAAGAGCTCGCGGCGTCTCTTTCTGACGCTGAAGATTCTTATTTTAGAGTAATTTTACGCGACCTGATTTTGGCGCGCTCCAAAGTCTTGCAAGGCAAAGAAGCGTTATTGCAGGACGTCCGGCAAAAGCAGGCAATTTTTGAAGAAAAACAAAAAGAACTTGAAGAAAAGTCCAAATCAATGCCGGCGTCCTCTGAAGCAGTTAGTCGTATTGAGCAAGATCTTTCGGAGCTTAGCCGTGAGCGCCTGGATATTCAGCGCCAGCTCGGGCGGCTTGAGGGCTTAATTGAAGCGGCGAAAAAAGTTGACCCCCAGAAGGCTAAAACGCTTGAAGCGGTTCTAGCTGTCAAAATAAGGTTTTGGTCAAAGCGTCTTGAGGCCGCGCTAAAATACGCCGATTTTAGGCAGGCGCGCGACATTGTCACGAACACCGTCAAAGAAATCAAGGATATTTCTCGCTGTTTTGACATTAAAAGCTATGACAAGATTTTGGCCATGGTTGATATAATCGGGGACGACAAAAAAGAATCTTCGCCATATAGTGAGGAACGGGGTCGGTTCCAGTCATCACTGGCAAAGATTGAAAAAGACGATGCGGTCCTGCGCGTCAAGCTCGCCGAATTGCGCGGAAGTGATTTTGCCTGGCGGGAAGATTATCTGGCGACCCAGAAAAATCTTGATATGGAGCGGCGCGCCATTGGCCAGCTTGAAGAATCCTTGAGGGGCGTTCTTTTTGAAGAAGAAAAGATAAAGCTGAAAGAAGACGACGTCAAAACCAAAATGTGGGCCGCGGGCAAAAACCTAGACGAATTTATTAAAAAATATTTTTCCTCGTCCATGGCCGAAGTTGAGGTGGCGACGACCGCGGAGACGGCAATGGCGCCGGCGATTGATTTTCTTGAGCTTGAAAATAAAATCGCCAAACTGCGGCGCGAACTCATTGAAATCGGCGGCATTGACACGGCGGTTGTCCAGGAATACGGCGAGACATCAAAACGGCACGAATTTTTGATTTCAGAAATAGCCGATCTGGAAAAAGCCCACGGATCGCTTAAAAACCTTATCGTTGATTTGAATGCCAAAATTAGCACTGACTTCAAAATCGGCTTCGCGAAAATCAATGAAGAATTCAACCGCTACTTCCGCATGATGTTCGATGGCGGCTCGGCGCGGCTGTCCGAGGCGGCCCTGGAAGACACCGATATCACAGGAATAGATATACACGTGAATGTGCCACAAAAGAGGGTGCGCGATCTGAATCTTTTGTCGGGCGGGGAGCGGTCGCTTGTTTCAATCGCGATTTTATTTGCCATTGTGGCTATCAGCACCCCGCCGTTTCTTATTCTTGACGAAATTGACGCGGCGCTTGATGAAAGCAATGCACAGAGATTCGCTAAAATGTTAAGCGACCTGGTGAAATCCACACAGTTTATTTTAATCACCCATAACCGCGCCACAATGGAAGCGGCCGAAGTTTTGTATGGCGTTACAATGACTGATGACGGCGTTTCTAAACTTTTCTCATTGAAACTCACCGACGCTGTTGAAACGATAAAAGGGGTGGTTTGAAAACCATATCGTTTTGTGCTAAGATACGCTTTAGAGATTATTATTTAAAATAGTTAAAATTTATGTCTTATTTTACATCAGTTAATATAGGTATAATTATACTGGCCATTGTTGCGTTATGGCTGATTTTAACTTTTAACGGTCTGGTGCGTCGGCGTTATCGAGTACGAGAAGCTTGGTCGGACATTGATGTTCAACTAAAACGCCGATATGATTTAATTCCCAATTTGGTAGAAACCGTTAAAGGCTACATGGCGCACGAAAAAGATGTTTTTGAAAAAGTTACCGAGGCGAGAGCCAGGGCTATGGGAGCGAAAAGCAAGGATGAAAAACTCGGAGCGGAAAATATGCTTTCCAATACCTTAAAAACTTTATTTGCGGTTTCGGAAAATTATCCCGATCTCAAGGCTAACGCTAATTTTTTGGATTTGCAGAGGGAACTGGCCGACACCGAAAACAAAATCCAGGCTTCAAGGCGGTTTTACAACGGCAATGTGATGGATTATAACACTAAAATTGAGGTTTTTCCGACCAATTTAATCGCTAGCACGCTCGGGTTTCAAAAAGAAGAATTTTTTGGGCTGGAAAATGAAGCCGAACGCAAACCCGTACAGGTGAAATTTTAAATGGCCACTCTTTATGCCAATAGAGATTCAAATATCAGAAAAACCTGGCTACTGATAACGTTATTTTTAATTATAGTTATTGCGCTAGGCTGGTTTTTTAGCCAAGTCTATGGTTCGCCGGTAATTTTATATTTTGCGGTGATTTTTAGCATATTAATGAATGTCGCGGCTTATTGGTGGTCGGATAAAATTGTGCTTAAGATGACCGGTGCCCAGCCGGTTACAAAAGAAAACGCGCGTGAACTTTATAATATCGTTGAAAATCTTTCTATTACCGCCGGATTGCCGGTTCCTAAAATTTATATCGTTCCGGAAAAACAACCCAACGCTTTTGCCACCGGCCGAAATCCCAAGCACGCGGTTATTGCCGTGACCGAAGGTCTTTTAGAGCGGCTGAACCGAAGCGAACTTGAGGGCGTACTAGCGCATGAACTTTCCCATATCGGCAATTATGACATATTACTTTCAACCGCGGTTGTCGTTTTGGTCGGTTTTATCGCCATTCTTTCCGACATATTTTTGCGTTCAAGATTTTGGGGCGGTTTTGGCGGACGCAATGACAGGAACGGCGGCCAGGCGCAAGCGATTTTAATGATTATCGGAATCATTATGGCAATCTTGGCGCCCATTGCCGCCATATTGATACAGCTGGCGATTTCAAGAAAAAGAGAATTTTTAGCTGATGCTTCGGGCGCGCTTTTAACTCGTTATCCGGACGGATTGGCTAGCGCTCTTATAAAAATTTCCCAAGATTCCACTCCTCTTAGAAGAGCGTCTAATACGACGGCGCATCTTTGGTTTGAAGACCCGCTTGATAAACCGGGTAAAAAAATATCGCGGCTGCATAAATTATTCATGACGCATCCTCCAATTGAAGAGCGGTTGAAAGCGTTGAGGGGGCTCAAAATTTAATGAAAAAATCTTCAAAACGCGTGATTTTGATGAGAACCGCCAAAGTATTCGGCAGGAAGAAGTTCTTTATAGCTTTGATATTGTTTATTCTCGGTACTGTCGGATATTTTTTGTTCGCCGGCAGGCAAATTCTTGATGTCTGGATTTTGGGTCCGATTTATTTTTGGCCGTATGCCCGCTTAGCGGCATTTTTTACCGGAGTAGGGTCAGCGGTTATTATGTTCTCACTCGTTTTGTTCGATCTTTTTGACGCAATACTTAAACACACGCTTTTTGCTTACGAACTGGAACCAGATTCAATAAAAATTATTTCTGGTCTCATCAAAAAACAGGAAAGTTATATTCCTTATAAAAATATACAGAGCGTTGACATACAGGTTACCGGCAGTGAATATGTCTGGGGTTTGGCGGATGTTCTGATTTTTACTTCCGGCGTCGGCGACAAAAGAAATCCCGATTCCGCCGAAGGTTTTATTGAAGGGCTTTTGTATAATAACGCGGTCGCTTTAAAAGACGAGCTTTTCAGAAGAATGAATGCAAGACCGGCGGCTCCAGCGCCAACGGCACAACCGATGCAGTAAATTTAGTTTTTTCACATGATAATTTTCGTCGCGAAATTTACAGATTCGGAGCGAAGCGAAGTATAAATTTTGAAGCGTATAGGCATACGGTGAAAAATTTTTGCGAGCCGCAGCTCAAATATGGAAATTGCAGCAGAAAAGTTATTATGTGAGAAAGCTATCATGGAGGGGTCGCATAGTGGCCTAGTGCACCGTCTTGGAAAGACGGCATGCCCGAAAGGGTATCGTGGGTTCAAATCCCACCCCCTCCGCCAGATTGGCAACTTTGAACTTTTTAAAGCCAGTCATAATAACCATATGAAAACAGCTATTAAATGGATCTTAGGAATAGTGCTCATAGTTTGGATGCTTTCTGCTGCTCCTACGTTCTTGGCAGGTATTTTTTGGGCAGATAGTAATGCTCCATGGGAGAAAGTCGATGCCTTCTATTATCCTGACGCCAATAACCTTACCGAGTGGGAAAGCCAAATGGATGTCGGTTCAGTTCAGGCTTGTCGTGATTGGGTAGAAGATTCTGCAGCCGCAAAGGGCGATCCTAATTTGGAGCGCGGTGACTACGAGTGTGGAGTTGGTTGTAAAAGCAAAGATGGATTCAATGTCTGTCGACTAACTGTTGAATAATCTATGGCAATCAAAATTACTTATTTTGTACACGGCACCACTACTGACAATGAGCAACATATTTCGTCGGGCTGGAAAGATGTCGAGCTTTCCGAGCTTGGTGTACGGCAGTCAATCGCTCTTAAAGAGCAACCCAAAGATCAAAAATTTGATGTGGTTTTCTGCTCCGATTTAAAGCGTGCTCACGATTCTGCAAAGCTCGCATGGGAAGGTATATATGAAATCATTCCTGACGCTAGACTCCGCGAATGCAATTATGGAACCCTAAATGGCGCATCTTCAGATATTGTCGAGCCGATGCAAGAAGAGGAATGCATTGAAAAAACCTTCCCCGAAGGTGAAAGCTATGAGGATGTAAAAGTTCGCGTGGCCGATTTTCTTGAGTTTTTAAAGCAGAACTACGATGGCAAGCATATCGCTATTGTCGCTCACAAAGCACCGCAATTATCTCTCGATGTGCTTCTTAAGAGTAAGACTTGGAAAAAGGCTCTCGCAGAAGATTGGCGAAAGACCAAAGCTTGGAAGCCTGGGTGGGAGTATGCACTAACTTAATATGAAGAAAATAGTCTTTTATTCTTGGCAATCTGACTTACCTAATTCGACAAACAGGAGTCTTATCGAGGAAGCTCTTAAGCAGGCGGCGCTAGAGATTCAAAGGGATGACAGTATTGATATTGAGCCAGTGATAGACAGAGACACTCAAGGAATGGCTGGTGCTCCTGATATTGCTTCAACTATTTTTGCCAAAATTACTGCGGCGGATCTTTTTATTGCAGACATATCGATCATTTCCAAACCAAAAGGAAAAAGAGCTACTCCCAACCCGAATGTGCTTATTGAGCTCGGTTATGCAATGAAAGCAACTGGACATGAACGTATTGTGCTGGTTTTTAATAAAGCGTTTGGCAAGGTGGAAGAAGTTCCATTTGATTTAAAAATGAGACGAATGGTTACCTACAATTGCTCGGAAGGTGGTGATTATGCGGCTGCAAAAAAGGAGCTCATGAATGATTTCAAGAGCGCGCTTGTATCTGGATTGGCTAATTCTTCTATAAAAGAAGAACCGATTGAAATACTCAACGCTATAGAAAATCAATTTCCTAATAAAATTGTACTTCTGAGAAGATACCTCTCCTCACTTTTGATAGAACTGGAAAAAATTCAGCCTAAAATGTTTAGAGATGGTGGAACTATCGAAGAACTTATTGAGGCGATTTCAAAAACACAACCTTTGTTGGTGGAGTTCGCAAAACTTGCTGAAACAAACGTCCTTATGAATGATATGGAGGCTACAGAGGAGATATTTAAATGGTTCGGAAGAGTGTACGAGAAGTATGACCCAGAGGCTAATCAAAACGGTAAGCTTTCAAAAGCCGATGGAGATTTTTTCCGATTTATAGGTCACGAGATGTTCGTAATGTTCATTTCCCCGTTCTTAAAAGAAGAGAAATGGAAGGAATTGAAAACGATACTTACTTGGACGTTCAAAGCAGATGACAAAAAATATAAGACTGGAGTAAAAAGATTACCTTGGTTTGAGTTGTATGACTTTACCCCTTTATTTGACACTGAAAGTAAAAAGAGGAATAGATTAAACTTTAGATCTGATCTATTAAAGGATAGGCATGCTACTGGAGGTCTTTCTACAGTATCTCCACTTCGCGAATTTTCTGAAGCTGATTTATTTCTTTACTTTCATGGAGAGGGGGAAACGGCAAGTGAGCGAGATTATCATTCGATGTGGTATCCAGTGAGCCTTATTTGGCTAGATCATATTCCGACTTTTATAGCCGATGCTGAAGACTATCCAACGGCTATGAAAATCACGAACGCTTTACTTATTGGCGGCACAGACGAATTTAAGAGAAGAATTAAAGCTTCAACAAATATTAGGTCTGCTTCTTTCCCAGCCTTGTCTACTGTTGATTTGAATAAAATAGGATCAAAGGGAGGAGCTCAAATTATTACTCCGGCAAACTAAATAGAATAATGGACTTCGTTTTTACCTTTGATTGATTTAGGTTTTGGTACCTCGAACCATTCAGGGTGGACTTTGTAGATAGCTCGCAGTTTCTGTATACTTTTATCAAGATCCTCGAATTTGAGCCGTGTTTCTGGTTCAAAGTTCCGGGCATCGTCCCCGCCAGTTAAAAAGTCCATATTAATGAATCAAACGCAAAAAATTTTGCCCCGCTGGTTTCATGTGTGGTTTTATATATCGTGCCTCGTGCTTTTTGCGGGCGGAGTCGCTAATAAGTTAACTGGAGTTCCCGACGAAGGTCTTAATCTTTGGGGAGCGGCCGTTGGTGTGTTTGCCATGTATCTTCTCACGCTTTTGGTATGGCGGCACAGAGAAGCTTTGCAAGCATTGGTTGCCAAAATTTCCTTGCCGCTTGCGGTGAAATCGGTTTTGATCGGCTGGTTTTTCGCGGAAATAGACGAGTTGGTCAATTATCCTTTCAATCCTTTGTTTCCCGGTATATCTCTATTTCAGGATATCATCTTCACGACACCTTTTTATTTGTTGGTTCATCTTGGCTGGTTTTGGGTTTTAAGGAAGTATAAATTTACTATCACCGAAACTTTTGTTATAGGGGGCTTAACCCTCGGCCTATTTGAAGTTTTCTTCGGCGGCGTAAATGTCCTCGCGATATTAGGAATTCTTGTTTTTCCATTTATCGTCATGGTTCATGGCGTGCATATGGTTATGCCGAAGATCGCATTAGCGCGAGAATTAGATAATGAAAATCAAACTGATACCAAATGGAAATACGTTATTGGAATTCTCGTGCCTGCGGCTGGAGGAATAATCGGCATAGGGCTGATGTTTCTATTGAGTTTTTTGCTGGTTTCAACTGGCTTAATGAGTCCGATTGTTTGAGACGCCTATTATCAATTTCATGATATGATATTTATATCAATACTGGCTTGTTTTATACTTAAAAGATAATATGAAAAGTCCAACACTTCGCATTCTTTTAATAATTCTTGCGAAGCTCTAATTAAAGAACTTCAGAAACAAATCAATCAGCTTCAAGTCAAGCTCCTTCAACTTCAGCTTCAACAGCTCCAGGCTAAGTTTGACCAGATTAAACATTAGGAGTGTTTTTGTACTTGGAAACTATTTCTCGATATGTTATGTTTGCGGAACTCTGCGTGTCAATTTCACGAAATTCATTTTCGGAATTTTTATTGGGGAGGGCGTAACTTCAGCTATCTACATTTTCTTCGGTTATTATTTATTGTTATATGGCCAAAACACATAATTTTTCTTTCAAAACCGATATCCGAGAACGGATGAATTTTCTTAAAAATACAGGCTCACTCCGTGAAGTCGGCGCTCTAACTATGAGCTCAAAGTATGTCGTTCGACACGTGCTGAAACTCCTGCCTCATAAATTTAATACCGTAATTGAATATGGACCGGGGAGCGGTGTCATGACAGAAGCTATTTTGAAACGGCTCTCTTCTCGAGGCAAGCTTCTGGCCGTTGAGGCCAATGCTAAATTTACAAAGACACTTAATCGGCTAAAAGATCCTCGGCTTCGCGTTTTACATTGCAAGGCGCAACATCTTGCATCCGAGCTTATCCGCGAATTCAGCCGGGCTGATGCAGTGCTCTCAAGCATTCCTTTTACCTTTCTTACATCGGCTGATCGTCTTAGGGTCGTTTCGGACGCTTATAAAATGCTCGCATCGGGCGGAATCTTTGTTGTCTTTCATCAATATACTCCGCTTATGTTCTATCCCTTGCATAAAACGTTTCGTTCAGTGGCAATAAAATTTGAACCTCGGAATGTTTTTCCGTGCTTCATTCTGATAGCGAAAAAATGAACTCTTTAAAAATAATAATGACCTCATAAAGGATTACATAATCTTTTGTGGGTGTATTCGCCTAACGCAACACTCGGCAATAGCAAAATTAAACCCGTTGATTACTATTACCCCGGGGGCGAGTACGTTGATATTGCCTGACTGGATTATTACTGGGATGATATGACAAAAGTGAATGAAGACGGCAGTTATGACGCGCTCATTCGTTTGAATAAGCCCGTTGGCTTTGCGGAAATAGGCGGGCAAAGCAGAAGCGGTTTTGACAACCTTATGATTATAAAAGCTATTGATAAAAAATTCCCGCAAATGGTTTTTGCCGTGCATTGGCAGGGGTGGACCAGCCGGGGACTTTTCCGCACGCAAAGAGCTATTGTGGAAAACCAAAATGCCAAAGAGTTTATGAATGATTCCCTTATTATCACTTTAGGGAGTGTTACGGCGTTCTTAAAATGAATTTTATTACCACAAGCCCGCTTTACTTTTTTTATTGCGTCTTATCTATTGGCGTACGGGGCCCAGCGATTTCGGTTCGGATCCGTTCGACGGATTCGATAAGCTCACCGTGGTGAGTCTATCGAACCACAAGCTCAGGACAAGTATTTTCAAACAGACGCCGCCAGTTGGAATTTTGCTATTTATTACAAATCACGTTATCATAATCAGTATGAATAGTATCACCATTCCTCAAAAATTAGCTAAAGAAGGCGACCTCGTAGTTATTCCTCGAAAAGAATATGAGGCGCTTTTGGAATTGCGACGAGTAAAAGAATTTATACCGACTCGTGTCCAAAAAAGAGCCCTTATGCAAGCGGAGAGAAATTTCAAACAGAAAAAGGCGCTCTCATACAATGAACTTGTCAAAAAGTTGGGATTTACAAATTAATCCCAGCGTTTTTAAAGCACTCAAAAGAATTCCCCGGCCCGATGCCGAGAATTTTCTTGTTGCAATTCATCTTTTGCTAGAAAATCCTTATTTCGGCGATGTCCAAAAAATGAAGGGAGAGAGTAATACGTGGCGGCGCCGCATTGGGTCATATCGGATTTTTTATCGGCTTATGATTGCGGAGCGAGTAATTTTGGTTTTCCATCTTGAGCGCAGAACTTCAAAAACATATTGATTACAGGCGAAAAAATTGTTTTCAATTCTGCCGAAAACATCCCATACTGTCACTTCGACAAGTCGACGGAATCTCGCCCTTTCCGCACAAGGCGGTGAAGGTTAAAAAAATATAACTTATTGCGTTTTTTATGTTAAAATAAATCCACAATGATGCGTTTTATACAACCGAACATCGTTTTATATTTCTTCCTTCTGCTTTTGGGGATAAGTGGTTTCTTTTTCGCCGTTCTCTGGCCGCAGACGATAGGTTTTTACGCTTTTATCGCTTTTGCCGCGGCAGGCGGGTTCGGCGTGGCATTTTATATTTTCCGTACGAAACGAGGAAGTAAACAGCTTGTTTGCCCGATGGGTTCGGACTGCAATGCCGTCATAAATAGCAGATATTCCAAGTTCTTGGGCATATCCATTGAGTACTTGGGAATGGCTTATTATTTCATTGTTGTCGGCGCGTATTCCGTTTTAATTTTTGCGCCACACTTGTTTTCCGAAACAATTCTTTCCGTCTTGATAACGCTCACGGCCAGCGCGTTTCTTTTTTCTTTATATCTCTTGTTTGCGCAAGCGTTTCTTTTGAGGCAGTGGTGCATTTGGTGTCTTCTGTCCGCGATGCTTTCTATCGTAATCTTTATCGCTTCGCTTGTAAGTGTCGGTTTTGCCATTGCTTTTTTGGCGGAGATAACAACGGTGTTAAAAGCAATGCATTCTCTCGGATTTATTTTTGGATTAGGCGGAATCATAGCCGCCATATTTCTTTTCTCAAAGTTTTTGGGCGATCGCAATATTGACGAAGGCGAGTTAAAAACTCTGCAAATGTTATCCGAGCTTATTTGGCTAGGACTCGCGCTTACCATTATAAGCCAACTTGCTTCGTACGTAGCTTACGCCGATATATTAGCTGTTTCCGCGTTATTTCTGGTTCAAACGCTCGCGCTTTTTATCGCGGCCATCATGAGCGCCGTCTTAATGATAATTTTTGAACCATTTTTGGCGATAATTCCGTTTGTTGAAACGCCTCGCGAAAAAGAGCAGTCTGAACTCTCGTCTTTAAGAAGGCCCGCATTTATAATCGGCGCGCTCGCACTCTCTTCTTGGCTTTTTGCTTTTTTTATGGATTATTATTCGGAATATGGGATGGTCCATCTGTTTTTTGCGTACGCCATATTTCTTGCAGCAGCCGTTAGCGCGGTGTTGATTTGGGAAGCGAAGATTAAAAAGCGATCTTTCTAGGTCGTTGTGTTTTCTTCTAGGATTTTATATTGGCAACGGCCAGGCGGTCAGCAACAGCTCAAAACTCGGCTACCCCGCCAAACACAACTGGAAATTCGGCGGCAAAAGAAAAGTTGAGACGATATTCCGGAAACCGGATTTTAAATAATAAAACCGCCTGCTAACGGCGGCTTAAAATTTTCCAGACCTCTACTACCACATCGAGAAAATCGAGATACATACGATGGGGTCGTCTGGGACCTATCTGTTGGGGTAGTAATCAAAAATTTTAATACGACGCATTGATGTCGTATTTTTTATGAGATTTTTTCTTTTTAATATAAAATAAGGGTTTTGGTATTCCAAAAATCCGGTTGCAGATAGCTTGCGGATTCAAAATTTCTGTGTTAAATTTTTAGCATGGAAAGCCAGGAATTAAAACAGCTTTTGGAAAAACAGGAGGAGATCCTCGCGCTTGTCAGGAAACTCTGGAAAGCCGAAAAGTGGCGCCGATTTTGGACGATTGTCAAATACGCCATTATCGCTGTTTTCATTATCGGGAGCATCTATTTCGTCCAGCCGTATCTGGGAAAAATCTCGTTGATTTTACAAAATGTTTTTAATATTCAAAAGATAATACAAGATCCGCAGGAACTTCAAAAATTCTTACAACAACTTCAAAATTAGGAATGTTCAAAATAAACAGAAAATTTATCATAATAATCGCTTTTTTAATCGCCGTATTGATAGCGGGCGTTTTTGCTTTTTATAAGTATGGTAAGAGTTTCGAACCGGAGGCAACATTGTCCGACAGGGACAACTCGTTTATTCAGGATATCGTCAAGGCGCCCGGTGTGGAAGGGAACATTGTAAATTCCGGCATAGCGGGTATCGTCGTTTTGGCCGACGGGCGGCCATTCGCGGCGATGCTGGACATTTTTAAGTCCGGCGATATGTCAAAGCCGTTTATTTCCGTTATTGCAAAGGAAGACGGAACCATCCAAATACCGTTAAAGCCAGACTCCTACGTCATAAAGCCGCTTGATCCCGACGGCCCTCGCGCGCCGACAAGAGAAAACTACGCGGTTAACGTCGGTTCCGGCCAGTGGGTGCATATTAAAATAGAATATCGATAAAATGTCAGATCAGGTCCAGGAAATAAAAGACAAACTGAACGTAGCGGATGTTTTGTCCGATTATTTGCGTCTGCAAAAAGCGGGAGTCAACTATAAGGCGCTTTGTCCATTCCATAACGAGAAAACACCTTCGTTCATGGTTTCTCCGTCTCGCCAGTCGTGGCATTGTTTTGGATGTTCCGAGGGGGGAGATATTTTCACTTTTATCCAGAAAATCGAAAGCGTTGAATTCCCGGAGGCGCTCAAAACTCTGGCGGACAAAGCCGGTATACGTCTTGAGCGCGAGGATCCTCGCATGCGCTCGGAGCGGATGAAGTTTTATGAGATTTGCGAAAAGGCCGCGCAATTTTTTACCGCTTCGCTTAATAATCCGAATATACGAACGAATCCGAATGACACGAATAAAAATCCAATTTTGAATTATCTCTATAAAAGGGGGTTAAAAGATGAAACAATAGAGGAGTGGCGGGTCGGCTACGCGCCCGATTCTTGGGATTCGCTTCTTTCCTTTTTGAGATTAAAGGGCTATGGAGAGCTTGATATCGAAAAAATGGGGCTGATATTAGAAAGCCGCCCCGCACCGGGACAAGTTCGGTACGGGGCAAGGAAATATCACGACCGTTTCCGCAACCGCCTGATGTTTCCGGTCTTCGACATTAACGGCCGCCCGGTCGGGTTTTCCGGACGCATTATGAACGATCTCATTCCTTCCAGGACCGAGAGAGAGGACAGCGGAAAATATGTAAACTCGCCCGAAACCGTTTTATACAACAAAAGTAAAATACTTTACGGCCTGGACCGCGCCAAGACCGAGATAAGAAAGCAGGGCTTCGCGATTTTGGTTGAGGGCCAGTTTGACGAGATTTTGCCGTATCAGGATGGCGTTAAAAACGTCGTTGCCACTTCGGGCACGGCTTTGACAGAAGACCATCTTGAGATTTTAAAGCGTTTGTGCGATCGGCTGGTAATCGCTTTCGACGTTGACGAAGCGGGCTGGCGAGCGACGAAAAAAGGTATCGATATGGCTTTGCAGGCCGGTTTTGACGTTAAAGTCCTGAACGTCGGCTCCGGCAAGGATCCGGCCGATTTTGTGAAAGAAAACCCCGGAGGATTCGCCCGTCTTGTAGAATCGTCTCGCCATATAATGAATTATTATTTCGACCGGAACTTCGCCAAGTTTGACAAAAATACCATAGAGGGAAAAAAATTCATCGCCCTCGCCGTTCTTTCCGAAATTAAGCGGCTTCAAAGCGCCATTGAAAAAAGCCATTGGCTAAGAGAGCTCTCTTTACTGCTTTCTGTGAGCGAAAAAGACCTGGAAGATGAAATGCGTCATATATTGCTGAACGCCGATGAGTCGCAGGCGCGCCATGTTGTCAAATCCGCGAACGTCTCGCAAAAAACAAGAAAAGAAATTCTTGCCGAACGTCTTCTGGCTTTTTCGCTGAAATCTCCCGAGTATATTGCCGTCGTCAGTAAAGTAGTTTCCGCGCTGCCCAAAAATTTTCTGCCCATTGCCTCTTCAATATACAAAGCCAGGGACGATTTCAGTTTTTCCAAAGTGAGAGAGGGTTTAGCCGCCGATTTGAGGCCCAAGCTGGATTATTTAGCGATGCTTTCCGAATTTGAACTGGAAAAAACTGGGCCCGATTTTGATATTGCCTCTGAAGTAGGCATTCTGGCGCAGGCTTTGGAACAGGAACACGGGCGTGAGGTAAGAACCTCGCTTGCCGAGTCAATCAAAAAAGCCGAGCGGGAAAATAATCTCAAACTGGTCGAAGAACTGACGGGGGAGTATCAAAAAACATTTTAATTTAGTATATTAGTATCGTGTTGACGCAAACATATGTCTAAATTCAAAAAAACAAAAAAAGCAAAACCGAAGCCAAAAAAGAAAATCATCAAGAAAAAAGCCAAGAATATCTCGCGTTGGCGGACAAAAGTCGCGCCAAAAGCCGGTAAAAAAGAACAGCTATTTAACGACCGTGTTCAGGCACTCATCAAGCGCGGCCGAGAGAGAGGCTTTGTGACCGAGGCTGAAATTTTAAAATTCTTCCCGAATGTTGAAAAAAATATTCAGGAATTGGAGTTGCTTTACGATAAATTGGACGAGGCGGATATCAGAGTCGTTGAAACAAAGGAGTTTTTGGCAATTAAATCTCCGAAACCGTCGGAAGATGAAATTAACCGGGCGCTTAATTTGGAATACGACGACACGGTTACCTCCGATTCGGTTCAGATGTATCTGCGTGAAATAGGCAAAACGGCGCTCTTGAAAGGTGAGGAAGAAAAAGAACTCGCCAAGAGAACAGAAAAAGGCGATATTGAAGCGCGTAATAAACTGATTCAGGCGAATCTTCGCCTTGTCGTTTCCATCGCCAAGCGCTATGTTGGCCGCAGCGCCAACTTGACCTTACTTGACTTGATTCAGGAGGGGAACATCGGGCTTTCACGGGCCGTTGATAAATTTGATTACCGCAGAGGTTTCAAGTTTTCAACTTACGCGACTTGGTGGATCAGACAGGCTATTACTCGAGCTTTGGCCGATCAGGCCAGAACCATCCGCATTCCGGTTCACATGGTTGAGACGATTTCAAAGTTCACGCAAGTAAAACGCCGTCTTTTGCAGGATCTCGGTCGTGAGCCGTTAGCCGAAGAAATTGCCGCGGAAATGGGCATTGAAGTGGATAAGGTGCGTCACATTATAAAAATTTCCCAGGAAACGGTATCCCTGGAAGCGCCGGTCGGGGATAGCGAGGAAGATTCAACTCTCGGAGAGTTCATTGAAGACGAGAAAGGAACGACGCCGGCTCAGTCTGCGGCGCTACGTCTTTTGGCGGATCAGATAAGGTCAATCATTGGCGAACTCTCGCCGCGCGAACAAAAAATTCTTAAGATGAGGTTCGGATTGGACGATGGCGTCACCCATACTCTTGAGGAAGTGGGCAATGAATTTGGCGTTACGCGTGAACGCATCCGTCAGATTGAAGCCAAGTCTTTGGAAAAAATAAGAGGACATCGCGCGGCCAATAAACTGGAGGGCTACTAAAATTGGTGGGGGGGGGGTTGACAACAAGTAGAAAATATATTATAGTTATAAGGCTAATTTACCTAAACCAAATGCTCAATAAATTAAAGCATTATATTTTTATAATAATTTTTATCCCGCTTGCGGCCTTGCCTTTTTTCGCCAACGCGTATTCCACCGTTTTGCCGCCGTTGGTTACGATTTCCGCCAACCCGACAACCATTACTTACCCGGGAAGTTCTATAATCACTTGGAACTCGCAAAATGCTTCTTCCTGCTGGGGCTCAAGCGCTTGGACAGGGACTATGGCGCCTTCCGGCACCGTATCGGTCAATCCTTCGCAAACCGCGACTTACACGATTCACTGCGTCAATGTTAATGGCGCTCAATCGAGTGCCTCCGCTGTTATTACTGTTAATCAGACTCAGCCCCAACCACAGTCGGTTATCAACCCGAACCCCAATCCCCAAATTTTGCCCAGCGTTTATGTAACCGCGAACCCCCAGACTCTTTCAAGCGGTAACGCGACTTTAATTTCATGGAGTTCGTCCAATGCTTTTTCGTGCTTTGGTATCGGTGGCCTCGCGGGCAGTTTGCCTATGACCGGAAACCAGCAAGTCAATGTTTATCAAACCACGACTTATGGTGTTAACTGTAGCAACTTTTATGGCTCTAATTCCTCGCAAGTTACGGTAAGCGTATCTAGCGCTCCCGTTTACAATTCTTATCCTTTCCCGACTGTCAGTCTTTCCGCGACTCCTTTAACCATTACGGCGGGCAATAGTGTTTTATTGGTCTGGAATTCAAGTTCGGCTTCGGCCTGTTCCGCTTCCGGCGGCTGGTCGGGTTCTAAAGCCGTTTCCGGCTCGGAGCTTGTAATGCCCGCTGTTAATACGACATATTCTATCAGCTGTATCGGGGTGGCAGGCACTGTTTCCGACAGCAAATTTGTTACCGTGAACCCTATTGTGATACAGACGGTCTCCGCTCCGACGCCTCCGGTAGCAACAGTTATCCGGCCGGCCGTAGCGGCGGTAACGCCGAGTTTTACCCGCACGGTTGTCAATTTGCGTCCGGTTCAAACAGCGCTCGCCGCCGGCAAATGCGATTTAAACCAGTGTCTGAACGACAAAGATTTCAGCGAAGTGAATTTGGTAAGCAGGAACCTTGACTATGGCAAGCGTTTTCTAGCCGCTATATTTATCGGTGACAACGGTGATATTTCGTGGCTTGCTTACATTTTCGCGGTTTTGTTTATTATTATGTTCGCGATAATCGTATCTTTACTCCGCAAGCTTAATAAGCAAAAAAGAATCCAAATCGCTTTGTAAAAAAAGAGCCGCCCGTTGGGCGGCTCTTTTTTTACTCTGTCTATTTAATTCTGCCGTAAAGGCCAATCAACTCGGCTTCCGCGAGAATGTGGTCGGCCATTGCCCGCTTCAGCGCCGACTCGGTCGTGGCGGATTCAAGTTCAAGCAAGGTGTCCAAAGCATAAAGCTTAAAAACATAATGGTGAGTTCCGGAAGGAGGGCAAGGACCGGCGTAACCGACATATCCGGCGCTATTCGTGCCCTCCATCGCTCCGGTAGGAGTACTTTCCTGTCGGATATTTTTGGTATTTGAGTCAATATTCCACATTATCCAATGGATAAAATTGCCGCTTGGCGCGTCAGGGTCGTTGACTATAAGCGCGAGACTCTTGGCGTCTTTTGGCACTTCAGCTATGGCAAAAGCCGGACTAATGTTACTGCCGTCGCAGCTAAAAATTGAAGGAATAAATCTGCTGTTTTCAAAAGAAGGGCTGGTGATTGTCATAATATCTATTTTTGAAGTAAAAAATTGGTTAATTTGCTCCGGTTTCTCTATGAAAAAGTAAACCCCGACGGCTAATAATACAAGCGCTATAAAAATTACCAAAAATACCGCCCTCATGCCGTATGTTTTAATATTTTAATAAATTCGCGGATATTCCGACAATTATGCCCACAACCATGGCGATGCCTCCTATTAAAAGCATTTCAAAACTATTGTGCCAGATTTTGAGAGAAGACAAACGGGCATTTATCGTTCCTAAGAAAAACAAAGTTAACAGAGAGGCGGCTATAGATACCCAGAATGCGCTGTTGACTCCCATGACTATGTAAGGGAACAGAGGAATGAAGCCGGAGATAAAATATGAAACAAACATTGCCACCGCTCCTCTTGCTGATCGGCGCATGGATACCACCGCTTGTTTCGAGTATTCTTCGGCCATATGTTCCGAAAGCAGACTGCCTATTCCCATGGAAAACGATTCTACAAAAATTAAGATTGTTCCCGTTATCAAAATTTCCGACCTGCCAAGGCCGGCAACAGCAACGCCGGAAACAAGCCCCAGTGTTGACGCCAGGCTGTCTTCGACGCCAAAAACAAAATTTCTAAGAATTAATACGGAAGGTTTTTTGAAATTCATAAGCTTATGTCTATTATTTTAGCACAGTCGGAAGATAAATAAAAAACTCTGCATGATTGCAAAGTTTAGAGGATTTTCGCGAGCTCGTAGTTAGTGTATGCGCGCTCGTTTGTTACTTCCCGCTTAATTTGAATGAATGGTGGCAATTCTAGCCGGTCATTTTCTTCGGTCAATTCTATTTCCAAAAGCCAAAGGCTACGTAGATGCTTCGGCTCTGTGAATTCGTCTAGTTCGAAATACTGATTGTTATAAACAAAACAGTAACGGTTTTTCCTGATAATATCAATACGGGGATCTTGGAACGTCTTAAGGTGCAGATAATCCATGGCTTTAATGACACTTTCCGTTTCCTGACGAACATTAGCGATACCTTGCCCGGCGGCGCCGGATTTTCTAGTTTTGTAATAGACCGAGTAATCGCCCTGGCTACGCTTCCTAATTCTTATGCTCTCATCCGGGTTTTTAGCGGAAATCAAATATACTTGTTCAATCGAAACTTTCTGAACCCTGGAGGGGATACTGGGGATAAATGGCGGGCGACTCAGCAGAAACTTCCGCTCGATTTCGATTGACGCCGGTATACCAAGCACTCTGCAAACCGCACTCAGGAGCCGCTTCATTTTTTGCTCAAATCCTGTCGAATTATCAATTATCTTCAGATGCGGATGACCGATCCAGGCCGCGAGGGTCCGCTCGTCGGCCTCGCGCGCTTCTTCGGCGCTTTCGTACCGGGCCGGATTATTTTCTTTCGTGTAAAATCGCTCTGCTCCCTTGGCGGCAGTCACAAGGTGAAAGATGGCGTCGAAACTGTCGCGGGCCTCGCTGAGCGAAATCCCGCAATCTTCCAGAAGCGCTTTGAATTCTTCTTCGGTCATGTAAGCCGCGGCATCCATTACGCTGCGGTTGCAAATGACTACCCGTTTTTCTTCCGGGAAGCCTTTTGCCAGTTGATTAAATCGCCGGCGCAGATCCAGGTGCAGGAGGACCATTTGTTTTTCCGCGTGAAGATATTTCGGTCGGTCTTCCCGGGCCAGCCGGACGATATCGTGGACACCGCCGGTGATTATCATGGTAGCGCTTTCCGAGGCCAGAAAAGCCCTTATGCCCTTATCCCGGAGCTTTTCAGAAAGATAGGCCTCGGCGGTGGTTTTGCCGGAACACGGCCCGCCGGTTAAAACTATCTCCGGGACTTTTTGCATCCTACGCTTTTCTCCGATCAGTATAATACCAGGCACGGCTGTCTCGCTAGATTATTTCAAAGAACGCCAAAACCATAAAGTAAAATTACTCTTAAGTCAATTAAATACAGTATTCACCAAATTATGATATATCATAATTTGGTGAACAAACAGAATTTATATTTTTGCGCGTTATTATAAAATTCTAATTTCTGAAAATTAGCTTTTTTAGTTTTTTGTTATATAATAGTTAAAAGTTCATTCACAATCCGCGGGCTAAAGATGAGAGCCGTCTTGCTACGCGAAATGGAAAATCTCCAGAAACCTTCAGGCGCCTTTATCGCGGCGCCAAGCGGGGATTACCGTTCTTGCTGGCTTCGCGATCATCTCTACTGCGTTTTTACCTACTTTTATCTGAATGACTTTGAAAAATTACAAAGGGGTATCTGGGTAGTTTTTGACATTCTGCATAAATACCGCTGGAAAATCGAAAAGGCGATTATTACTCCGCCCGGCTCGCACAATGTTCACGAATTCATTCACGCCAAGTACGACCCCGACACTTTCAACGAAATAACCAACGATTGGGGCCATCACCAGCTGGACGCCCTAGGCCTTCTACTTCATATCGTCGCTGACCTGGATTTCAAAAATATCCGAGTTATCCGCAACGAAAACGATTCAAAACTGATTCAGCTTTTGATTTTTTATCTTCTAGCAGTCAAATTCTGGAAAAATCCGGATAATGGCATGTGGGAAGAAGGGCTTGATTTTCACAGCTCGTCTGTCGGTGCCATTGTTGCCGGCCTTTCTTACATAAACAGGCGGCAAATTGTTGTCGTGCCTTCTTCAATGATCAATGCCGGTTGCGACGCCCTGAATGCCATTTTACCCAATGAATCATCCAGTCGTGAAATTGATATGGCTAGTCTTTCTTTGATCTGGCCATACAATATTGTTTCGCGCGAAATAGCTGACACAATCCTTTCTCGCGCTAAGTCTAAACTGGCCCAGCGCCATGGGCTTAACAGGTACTGGGGCGACAATTATTTCCGTTCGCGTAGCGGCGTTTCCGGCGAATGGCCGATGGGATTTTTCTGGCTTTCGATTATTTATTCCCAGCGCCATGAAGCGGAAGAAGCGCGGCATTGGTTTGATCGGGGACTTGCGGAAATAGTTTTCGGCATACACATCCCCGAACTTTACAAAGACGGCGAGTCGAATAATCACACTCCGCTTGCCTGGGCGCACGCGTTGGCAGTTATCGCTGAAGTAAAATTAGAGCAAGAAATAAACAAGCCCCATTAATTAGGGGCTTTACATTTAATGCTTTAGATAGAGCCAGCGTAATTCAACTTGCTGGCCGATTTCTTTGGCGTGTTCAACGCCCTTTTTCATGCCGTCGGTCATTCCTAAGTCAAGATAAACCACCCGTTTTTCAGCGAGATCGGCCCAGACGAAACCGGCCTTAATGCCCAGTTTTCTTTCCTCGGGTATCCGGTCGTTTAAGACGCCTTTCTGGGTGTAAAGCCCGTGGCTGGCAAAGGGCGCCTCGTCGCGCTTAAAACAGTCGTTCATGCAGGCGCGAAGGTAAGCCATGTTTTTCTCAATTCCTTCTTCAGTGTCGGCAGCGTAAGGACTTTCGATGACTACTCGTCGCATTTCCATTCTCTCTTTTGATAAAAAGAACCGTTGATTCATTTTCTTTTAAATCAGTCGAGAAGTCAAGCGGATAAATGTGATATAATAAATAGGATTTAGGTTTTAGGGTTTAGACATTTAAGCACCTTATCATGTCATATGTATATCAAAAAAATATATATCGTCAATAGCGGCCACGCATTACTATGCTATAGCATAGTAATGCGCGGGTAGCTGAATTTTATTTTATAAAATATTCCAAAAAATTTGTCAGTATTTTCTTTCCGGTTTCGCTCGTATCTTTAAGCGCTGTCAGAAATTTCGGGAAATTTTTTTCCGTTGTGAAGCCCTCATTAATAAGCGCTTGTCTTTTAAGTTTCGCCTTGCCGCGGACGTTTCGGAGACTAACCTCCGGGTGGAACTGGACAAGCCGGATGTTTTTACCGATGGCTATCGCGTCAATTGGGGATTTAACGGAAAATGCCAATAATTTCCATCCGGGTTTAAGCGAGCGCGCGACGCACTGATGACTTGCCTGCGTCATAAATTTCTTGGGCAGGCCGGAAAAAAGCGGATCTTTTTGCCCTTCGGCGGTGAGCGTTACGAGCGAGTTCCCGAAATTTCGGCCTTTTGAGTTTTTCACTATCGCACCGCCCAAAGCCTTGATGACAAATTGCAGTCCGCCGCAGATGCCGAGTATGGGAATATTTTTATCAGCAGTTTTGCGGATGAATTTATATGTTTCCAGTATCCAGGGACTTTCCTGTTTTTTGACCGGGTCTTTACCCGATCCACCCAAGATTATGGCTCGGAATTTAGCGGGGTCGGGCAGTTTTTCACCGAAAGCGTCAATCGAGATGAATTGATTTTTGGCGATGCCGGTAAACTGCCTGAAATGTTCGGGGTAAGAAAGGCCGCCGTAGGGACTTTCTAACTCCTGCCGGCGCCATGGATTATCCGCCAATATATCAAGAAAAAGTATTTTTTTAGGCATAGATCGATTTTATATTTTTTATAAACAAAATCCAACAATATTATTACACCTATTTTTTAGTATGCCCAGCCACGCCCCATGTCCAGGTTCAGATAGATATTGACATCGAGCGGCGAGAAAGATAGAGTGTTTTTATTGTTTCATGCCATGAATAAGAAAGCTTTTGGATATATATTGCTGATTGCCGCGATTTCAGCCGCGGGAGGTTATTTATATTGGTATAATTTTTTGAGATATGATTCGGCAGCCGAATCGGTAAAGCAATATCAGGAAGCGGAAAAGCGATACATTGAAGCGATGACCGCCGATACATACGGCGGCAAGACACCCCAGGAAACTCTTGATATGTTTGTTGACGCTTTGCGCAAAGGCGATATAGATTTGGCAAGCAAATACTTTTTACTGGATGAAAATTTAAGCAGGGAGAAGTGGGTACGATATTTAGAAGGAGTTAGGAGTAAAAACTTATTAGTACAAATGGCTGACGATTTTTCAAGTTATAAGTTTTATAAATCCTTGTATGACGGTAATCAGCAATTTGTTATACGTAATAATGACAATACGGATAATCTGATAATAGACTTAAGATTTAATAAATATTCTAAAGCTTGGAAAATAGAAAGCTTATGATGCGACGCATTCTGACATTTTTGGTTGTGGAGGCGCTTTTTAGCGCCTTTTTTGTTTCTGATGCCATCGCTTACAGCATCGGCACCCACGCTTTTTTAACCAAGGAAACCATAAAATTTTATAATCAAAATTTCTCCAAAAACCCCGTAAAAGACTATTTGGTAAATTTTGTTATTGACGGCGCGCGGCGCGAAGACGACGCGCCCCGATGGGTAAATCATTTTTACGATCCGGTCAATAACCGCGGCCTGAATGACGGCGTTTACAATGGGCTTAAATCAAAAGACTGGGCGCAGGATGAAAAAAGCCAAACTAAGCTGGTTTACCGCCTTTCTCCTTTTTCCGTCGCTTCAATACTTTCTGCCAAAGAAACCGAAAAAATTGAATCGATTTTTGATAAGAGCAATTTTACCTGGCAGAAAGCTCTGGATCTTTACGCGCAAGGGCAGACCGAAAGAGCGTTTTATACTCTGGGGCACGTAATTCATTTGATCCAGGATGCTTCGGTGCCCGACCATACTCGCAACGATGCCCATCCGCCATTTGATGACGGCGGCAGTCCTTATGAAAATTGGACTAAAAAATTTAATCAGGAAAATCCCGATAAGGATTTGACAGGCAGATTGAATAATAAAAAACCGGTATTGCTGGCGGATTTGAATGTATATTTTGATGAAATGGCGAAATACTCTAATAATAATTTTTATAGCAAAGATTCTATTGATAATTATGATAAACCACGGGCAATTGAGTTCGTAGATAATAAAAAGTTACCATCGAATTATGTTTATGGAGTTATTAAAAGCAATGACGATAATTATTTTTTAGTCTTAGGTAAGAAAAAATCTGACTTCGTCTGGTATACAGAAAGTAATAGTCAAGGATTAGATGACGCACAGCTTGATGACATTATTATCAATGATTATTGGTCTCGTCTCTCTACCAAATCAGTTCAATACAATGCCGGTATTATAAATCTTTTTTTTCAGGAAGCGGAAAAAACAAAAGCGAAATACGAATTGGAAAAATCCCGAAAGCCTTTTCTTTCCACTTTGCTTAGCGGTTTTGGGAGTCTATTCGGCAACAGCAACGAGGAACCAATTGACGAATTCGGGGCGGCAGATGGATTTAGTTTCGTAACTCAATTACGATCGGACGGTAGCGTTCCAAAACTAGAGAACGCGGTTAAAGAGAATGAGAAAGCAGAAATAAAGACAGAGCCGGAAGTAAAAGAAACAGAAACGAGTATAGAAACAGAAATAGTTGCTTTAAATCTTCAGTCCGTCAGTCCCGTTAATAATCCGCCAGCCCCGACTCCGCAGACAATCAGTGATTCAAGTTCATCGCCGCCGCCCGCGCTAACATGCGGTTTCAATACCAACAAATTTCCGACATTCCAAAATTTAATTATCAACGAAGTGGCATGGATGGGTTCCGCCAATAGTCCAAACGACGAATGGATTGAGCTCAAAAATATTTCTGGCGCGCCCTTAGATGTTTCCGGCTGGCAGATTATAGATAAAGGCGAGCAGATAAAAACAACGCTTGAAGGCAAAATTTCCTCGGGAAATTTTTATCTTCTTGAAAGATCAAGCGATAATTCGTCGCCCAATGTGCCGGCGGATCAAATCTACGCGGGCCCGCTTGGCAATAGCGACGAAGGATTAAAATTATTTAATAAAAATTGCGATGTTATCGATCAAGTCATGGCCGATCCGAATTGGCCGGCTGGCGACAACGCTCAAAAACGCTCAATGGAGCGCGGCGCGGATTTTTCTTGGCATACTTATAACGGTTCGGGAGAAAATGGAGTTTTGGGCACTCCTAAGAAAGAAAATTCTCAAGCGGCGGCGCAGGGTTCCGGAAACGGAGGCGGCGGAAGCGGGGGCGGAGGCAATGAAAGCCCGCCTCCGGCCGATAATCCGACTGTTCAATCTGACACAAGCCCGTCTGTAAACGACGCGTCTCCGGCGGCGCCTGATGAATTAATAATCCTCGGCGGATCTGACCACATTCTCATAAGCGAGGTTTTATATAATGCCGAAGGCAATGACGCGGGCAAAGAATTTATAGAACTTTATAATCCAACCAACTCTGATAAAAATCTTGACGATTGGTCTCTGGAATCTTTAAGCGCCGGCGGCTCAAAAACCTCTCTGGCAAAGTTCGGTTCCAAGTCCGATGATTCTTTTATTATAAAAAGCCATGGATTTCTTTTGATCGGTTTGAATAATTATAACGGCGCTCCGCCGGAGGACATAAAAAGATCGGGGTCTCTTAACAATGCCGGCGCCGCTATTTCGCTCTTTGATACTGAAGGCAACGCGATTGACGCGGTTTCTTACGACGGCTCATTGCCAGAAGGCCAAAGTTTTGAAAGAAAAGCTTATCAAAATGGTTGTGTTTCGGCTCAAGGCGGGGGCGAATATTTGGGTAATGGCTGCGATACCGACATCGTCAATGACTGGGAAGCGCGCGTCGCGCCAAGCCCCCAAAACAGCCAGAATCTTCCGGAACCAAGATCGGCGCCTCAAACAATTAAAAATTTTAATGCCGCTTTCAGCTCCGGAAATCTGGAGCTGAATTTCAATTGGGACGCCTCTTTTGGCTTTGACGGCTCCGCGACAACTTACCGCTTGTCGGAAATAATCGGCACTTCAACGATTTTTTGGGAGGCGACTGCCAGCACTTCATTTGCCAAGAAAATAAAAGAAATCGGCCGGAATTATAAATTTGAAATTCAGGCTTTTGATAAAGACGGCTTGGGATCGCAAGCGGCTGAAGCGACCGTTAACGCTTACAGTTTTTTAGACTCTTTATTTTTTTATCCGGCGCAAAATTCCACAACCACTAAATACTTTTTAGATTTAGTCTGGAATCAAAATCCGCTTATTCCTTTTAAATTAAAACATTTAGCTTCGGGCCAGGAGCCGATAAATAATTGGCAGGTTTTGGTTTTTTATAAAAACACGGCGGCGCCAGCGGTTCAAGATATTTTTTGGCTTGATTATACCGGAAACGCGCCTTACAAAAATTGGGGGCTAATCGCGCCCGGCGGTTTCGTCGTCGGCTATCCTAATTGTCTTGGGGGCGACTATAAAACTAAAGGCTCGGCTCTTATTTTACCCGATGGCCAGAACAGCTGTTCTCCTATTGCCGGCAATCACGCGAGCTTTTCTTTCAATTGGCCCCTGCTTGAAGACAATCGCGTTTCGCTTGAAGTATCCGGAGAAAATTTTCTTGATTCGCCTCCAATTGAAAATCAGGACTATATTTCCGCCGCTTTTTACAGTTTTCAACCGGGCTATGAGCCGAACAATTCAACCGTAAGTTTAGTAGCTTTGGACAAAACAAAATATTATTTTCAAGATAATACTCCCGATTCCAAACCGCCAACCGCGCCCCCCAACCTCAATTTCGAATATGATCAAAACCAGTCTTTATTGAAAATTTCTTGGGATAAATCAACCGATCCGGATAGTCCAGATGATTCTATTAACTATCGTTTGGAATATACTGATAAGGCGATTGCGGCGTCCGATAACTTCATAAATATTGCCGTTGAGCCGGGCGCCGGCTACGATTTTAAGCTCGCGGCTTTTGATGAAAAAGATAATTTTTCCGAACCAATATTCGCCGCGTATGAAGTTCCCGATACTCCGCCGCCATTCGGCATAACCGGAATTGAATGGGGAGAGGCGGAAGGAGCCACTTCTACTGTTTTGAAGTTGAATTTTGACCGATATCCGTTGAGCGATTCAGGAAAGCCGCTTGCCGTTCTTTTCTTTTTCAATCAAGAGCCGCCGCTCGGCTATTCTTTCTTGGACGGCGATTATCGAGACGGCTTAAGTGTCGGCGGCAATAATTCGGTTTTGGGTTTTGAATATTATCCGTGCGATTTTGGCGGTTCTTGGCTTGCCAAAAGATCGGTCGGCGGTTTAATTTTCAATAACGCGGATTGCCCCGAAGGTACCGGCGCGCTGTTTATGAGCCGGCTCTTGCCGGCGAAAATCAATTCCGGCGCGACGGAATTCAGCGCTCAAGTTTTAGGCGAATTTAAAAACGGCGCGCTAACAAGAGAAGAATTTGACGCCGATGATTACGTAACTTTAGGATTTTACGAATTAGGACCGCGTAATAACCAAGGCCGCGCCTATTTCCAAAATATATCCGATTATAATAAGAAAATTTACTTTACGCGGTTGTGATAGTATTATTGAATCGGGAAAGCGATTTAATATGATGAAAGGCGAGAAAGGTTTTACCCTCATAGAAACTCTTATTGTTATAGCAATAATCGGCGTTATCGCGTCTCTTATTATTCCATCCCTAAATTCCGCTCGCAAAAAAGCGCGCGATACCAAACGCAAAGCGGAAATTTCCCAGATCGGAAGATTTTTTTCCGCCTCTTGTTATCTTCCCGATGGGGGCGCGGGAGAATATGATCTTATCGGTATTCTTGATGAACTGCGAATTAAATATCCGCAATACGCGAACATGCTTTCGCAAACGCCGAAAGATCCGAAAGTGGGCACAGACAGCGAATCGTTCTACAAATATCTTGTAACCGCAAACGGTGAAAAGTGCGCGCTTTACGCCAACTTAGAAAATGAAGCTGAACGAGTTACGCTTTCCGGATTATCGTCTCCTTTGGCCGGAGGAGGTACCGGAGTGCTGGAAGCGTTAAGCGACGGCTGGAACGGTTCGCCGAAATATTTTCAAGTTTCGAATTAATCGATTGTCGTTTCAGCTTTACCCCGTTAGAAGTAAGCCGCTGAAAGCGGCTGCCATTGCGCAGAAAAATCGCAATGGACTTCTAACAGGGTTTACACAGCAAGCCAGCCGCCATCAACATAGAATATAGCGCCAGTAACATAACTTGCTTCTTCAGACGCGAGGAAGACAACCATGGCGGACACTTCCTCCGGTTTCCCGATTCGTTTAAGCGGCACGCGCTCTATCATTGCGTCCATTGCCTCTTTTGGTATTTGCGCGGCCTGTATCATCGGAGTATCAATTGCGCCGGGGGCAATGACATTCACATTAATCCCCAAAGGAGCCCATTCAACGGCAAGAGTTTCTGACATCCCGATAATCCCGCCTTTTGACGCGGTATAGTGCGCGCCGCCGGCGATTCCAACGCCGACCTGCCCGGAGGCAACCGAGGATATATTAATGATTCGTCCCCATTTGTTTTTTGCCATTTCTTTAGCGGCTTTTTGCGCGCATAGAAATTGACCCTTGAGGTTAATATCAATCATTTTATCCCAGTCCTCTTCGGTAAGTTCCAACGCGGGTTTTGAGAAATAAATACCCGCGTTATTTACCAAGACGTCTAATCGCCCGAATTGTTTAATCACTTCATCAAATACCTGTTCCACCTCGGCTTTGTTTGACACATCCATTTTGAAGCAAGCCGCTTGGCCGCCTTTTGATTTTATTTCCTCAACCACTGGCGCGCATTCATTGGCGTCAATGTCTGTGACGACAACCTTCGCACCCTGACCGGCCAAAGCCAAAGCATGGGTTTTGCCCATACCGCGCCGACCGCCCGTCACTATTGCCACTTTATTTGTCAGTTCAAACATATATTGATTATTTTAATCCTTTTTTAATTAAAAATCCAAAAAAAGAGGGGATTGGGGTTATGATGGAAATACAAGCAGTTTTATGCCGATGAGCAGCAGGAATGTGGCAATTATCATTCGAAATTTTTTTTGCGGTATTTTATCTGCGACGCGCTTGGCAAAATACGCCCCAAGGAATGAGGCGGGAATAAAGAGAATAAGCCCCCATAAGAAAAAATCCGAAAGCCGTATGCCTCCGGCAACATACGCGACAAGCCGAGTGGAATCAATCGCCAAACCGATCGCGCCGGCGGTGGCGATATAAACCGCTTTCGACAAATCAAAAACAGAGAGAAACGCGCCCCGTATCTCGCCGCCCACGCCGAATATCCCCGCGGAAAAACCGGAAAGAGCGCCGCCGATAGTCGCTGTTAGTGCATTTTGTTTGAATTTAAACGTTGGATTCAGAAAAAGAAAAACAACATACGCAACGAGGAAACCGCCAAGAGTTTGTGAGAGAAGCGTTCCCGAAATTGCAAAGACAAGACGGACGCCAAGAAAAGAAAAAATAACGCCGGGAACGCCAAAGAGCAAGATCAGACGCCAGCGCACTCCTTGCCGAAAAAGCGCGATTTTCCAAATGTCGCCAAACCAATGGATGATCCCAACGAGCAAAAGCGTCGGCGCGAGCGGAAAAAACAATAATAATACCGGCACCATGATAGTTGATGTGCCGAATCCTGTCAGAGTGCCAATGCCGGTGGCAAATACAGTCAATATGGCGATGTAAATAATCTCCATAAACCCATTTTACCATTTATTATCTTTTTTGCCTGCCCCGTACCCAGCTTCACCCCAGTATCGGTGTCCCCGTTTCCTTTGCATGGCAATTTGCATTATGGTAGAATACAAGAAATTTCATTAATTTAAATATTTCAATAAAATGAAACATCCGATAATATTTTTACTACTATTATTTTTTGTTTTAATAATAGGGATGGTTTTTGTTAATCCGACTTTCGCGCAGATCGCTCAAAAAGATGTCCAGGCATTGATCCAACAGCTTTTAGAACAAGTTAAATCCCTGCAAGAGCAGGTAAGCAAACTGCAGGCCGAAGTGTCCTCAACTAAAATCGAACTGGAAGCTGTCAAAACCGAGCTTAGATTCACCAAAGCTCTAAGATTGGGCGCAACCGGAGACGAAGTAAAACAGCTTCAGGAATTTCTCAAACAATTTCCCGAAATCTATCCTCAAGGGTTGGTCTCGGGTTATTTCGGACCCTTGACTGAAACCGCGGTCAGAAAATTTCAAGAAAAACAAGGGATAGAAGCCATTGGCATAGTCGGTCCCAAAACTATCGCCAAACTCAATGAACTTATTACCGAGGGAGCCGGCGCTTCTGGCGTCATACCGCCGGGACTTCTAACCGCTCCCGGAATTCAGAAGAAACTTGAAGTTTCTACTACAACGCCGTCGGTCGGAATTACTGCGCCGACTCCGGTTCAACCAGTAATCACGGCTCCAACCGGAGTATGTCTAATAAAAGATAAGTACACAGATATTCCTCCTTTTTCTATCGCCAATTTTGGCAATGGATTTGCCAAATACGCTGTCAGCGGCGTTAACACCGCTGCCGGATTAAAAACCGCTTGCACCAAATCAATCTACGATTACCTTTTTCAGAATTATTGCAAAACAACTAATAGTCCCGCCCAACGACTGGTCGCCACTTACGATAATAAAGGCATAGGAGATGCAAACAGTCTCAGTTGCGGTCTATTTGGATGCGCTTTTATTGATTGTTCGTCAATTGCCTCTTTGGTTCCAATAATCCTACCAACCACTACCCCTTCTGGCACCGTTACTGCCACTCCTGCAATATCGGCAACTCCAACGGTAACTTCGGCTACTCCTGCGATTCCTGCTCAACCCGTGGCTACCGCGACTACGACAACCGAAACTGTAACTACACTGCCGATTATTTCTAATATTCAGGTCTCAAATATCACAAGTACGTCAGCTACTATCACTTGGAATACAGACAAGCCAGCTACTAGCCAGATTTATTACGGCCTGACGACTTCTTACGGAGCAGTTACTAATCTCAATAGTACTTTAACTACCTCTCATTCCGTGAATCTTACCGGCGCTGAAATCGGCGGTTTAACTGCCGCCACCACCTATTACTTTAAAGCTTTATCCAAAGATAGCGGCGGAAACCTTGCAACAAGCGGCGGCCAATCTTTTACTACATCAGGAACAGTTTCCGGCGGTCCGGGTAATAGCAGTTTAACCGCCACAAGACTATTCCCCGGCCAATACGATAATATCAAATATAATTTAACATTGGTTGATCCGGAAGGCATCAGCGAATTTCTTATAAGTTGTGCTGGAGGTAAAATTTGCGCTCATACAGGCACTTCCTTTATATGGGGCGGCAGTCCTAAGACTGGCACTCCGCCGTGCCCCACCTCTATAACAAGCGGGACTGTTGATTTTGACCCTTCGGATTTCCCATTAGAGGGATGGATAGTTGATTGCGTAAATACAAATGTTAAGTATACTGTTCAAGCTTCAATGCCACCATTGCCAGAGTCAACCTCAAATTCCTTATCTTTCACGCCGAATTCCGTTGATAGTGGTCCAGGAAGTTGGCAAACAGCTAAATCTACTTGCAGTAATCTTGGCGCCAGATTACCGACTGTGGCCGAGCTAAGTATATTGAATCAACAAAAAACTACTTATGGTTTCCGGGAGGGTTATGCCGATTATTGGACATCGCAAGAAAGCGGAGATAGTGCATATTATGTGCATTTTGATAGTAATAATACGAATGGATTTACCAGCACAATAGACAAGGGTTTCACTTTTCTTTATTTTCGCTGCGTTAAAGATGGTACTGCAAATACCACTCCTTTTTCTTCAATTCTCGACCTTCGCGCAAAAAATCTAGCCGCCATTTTGCAAATCACCAATTCTTTAAACGAAATACTGGAAAAACTCTCGCAATTTCTGAAATAATGTTTGGTATTTAACGAAACAAAAAAACCGCTTTAGAAAAGCGGTTTTTTGACGGCTCTGCGCGCTTCACCCCGTTAGAGAACGTCGCGGCTTCAGCCGTTTGCAGCGGTTTTTCTCTAACGGGGTTCACGCATTTCGAACCCCGTAGGAGTTGCTTCGCAA
>Ga0156051_116_pt3 | contig 24347 bp, 21 predicted proteins | sample RifCSPlowO2_02_FD_107704 | JGI IMG/M metagenome (GOLD analysis project Ga0156051, IMG submission 107704) | Candidatus Azambacteria bacterium RIFCSPLOWO2_02_FULL_44_14
TGAATGACCGGCGGCGGCCCGCCGAATCTTCCTTGCGGCATCTGGCCGGCGGGAGGCATTTGACCTTCAGATCGCATCATTTCTCGCGGCAACATGGGTCCGCCAAAACCCGATGGATCAAACCCGCTTGTTTGATTTTGAAATTCTCTTAGCCGCTCTCGCGCTTCTTCGGGTCTGACTAGTCCGGCTTGTTGGGCAAAGCCAACACATTCTTGCGTGTGAGCCGGATCGCCGCAGTAATTTTGACATTCCTCCGGACTTTTACATCCCCCGGGACCGCCAAAATTTTTAAAGTTTTGGCCAGCGGCTTTAAACTTCTCCATTCTTTCCAATTCCTCGGGCGGAATTAAATTATTATCCTTCGCGAACTTAAAACATTCTTCTTGATGAGCCGAATCATCGCAATATGTTTTGCATTGCTCGCCGCGGCATCCGCCGGGACCGGTCAAATCCTTAAACCTTTTAGCTCGTTCCAATTCTTCGGGTGGAATCAATCCATTTTCCTCGGCAAATTTAAAACATTCCTCCCGATGAGCGGAGTCGTCACAATAGGTTTTACAGGCCTCGCCGCGGCATCCGCCGGGACCGGGTTTGTTGCCAATTTTTCTGGCTCTTTCAGCTTCGTCTTTTTTGATAAAACCATTGTCTTCAGCGAATTTAAGACACGCTTCAAGATTATCGGGATTTTCGCAAAAGTCTTTGCATCCCCTGCCGCGGCAGCCGCCGGGACCGGGTTTATTGCCCATTTGTTTAGCGCGCGCTAATTCTTCCGGCGGAATTAAATTATTTTCTTCGGCAAATTTGAGACAAGTCTCGAAGTTGGCGTCTTGCGAACAAAAAGCGTCGCAGGATTCTTTTGATCTGCAGCCTCCCGGTCCGCCGTTTTTTATTACTTTTCTAGCGACTTCCAGTTCTTCCTTTGGGATGAGACCGTTTTTTTCCGCAAAAACAAAACACTCTTCGGAGTTTTCTTCTTTGCCGCAGTAATTATCGCATTCCGATTTGGATTTACAGCCGCCGGGGCCACCTTTCGTGCTGACCTGCCTTGCAATTTTAGCTTCTTTTTTATCAATGAGGCCATTTTTCTCCGCAAAATTAAGACAGGCTTCTGAGTTACCGGGGTTATCACAATAGGTGCGGCACTCGTCGTAAGAGCCGCAGTTGCCCAACTCCGCAACAGGAAACTGAATATTAAAAGGGTTGGTTTGCGCGTTAACCGCGGTACCAAACAACAAAATTCCGCCCAGAATAAAAACAAAGAAAATCAATTTTTTCGCCATATTATTGAAACGGGTTAAATTTTACCGACTCAAGAGGATTGGTTTGAATATTTTCAAGCGGGTTGGTCTCGGCCGTTTTGAAAGGATTGGCCGCTTCAGCCGCTTTTTTGGCATCAGCTTCTGCCGCGACTTTCGCGTCGGCCTGCGCCTTGGCATAGCCCTTGTTAAAGCCTAGCTTATTGCCGTACCACCAACCGCCGCCGATCCCCAAAAGCAATGATAAAACTATAGCAAACACCCAAAGCATTGAAGATTTTTGTTCGTCCATAAATTTTGATTGCTTTAGCAATCATCCCGACGCGACGTCGGGATACAAGCTAAAGCTTGTACTTAAGTTTTAATTCTATTGATATTATACGCTTCATTAAGAAACAAAGGAATTAAGACTGTGGATAAAATATTGTCGTTGGACAAAATCGAAAATTTATTGCAAAATATAATCTGCGTTTTGCCCTCGTAGTTCAATGGATAGAACGACTCTCTTCTAAGGAGTAGATCGGGGTCCGATTCCTCGCGAGGGCGCAAAATTAAATAAAAAACCGGGCCGTCGTATACCGGTAGTACGCGTGCTTTGGGAGCACGTTGAGGGCGTTCGATTCGCCCCGGCCCGACCAAGTTAAAATAAGAATATTTTGCGGGTATCGTATAGTGGCAATACTCCAGTTTTCCAAACTGGTGACAGGGGTCCGATTCCCCTTACCCGCTCTGAAATCAAAATACCTGCTCTAGAGCAGGTATTTTGATTTTGGATAGGACGGGGAATCGGACCCGGGAAGGGGCCGGGAAACGGGAGTTTCCCGTGGCGGAAACAGCGAGCGGAGCGAGCGTTAGAACCGAGAGGGGTTGAATACCAGCTGGCGCAGTATTCAACGGGTAGTAAAAACTGCTCGGGAAAATTGCGAGAACAGTTTTTTGATTAAAGCTTGCTGAGAAATTACAATCCGAGCAATTTTTAAAGAGCGCGAGCGAGTCCACATGGTTGAGCGAGCGCGAGGGTCCCAGCGAAGCGGATTCCCCTTACCCGCTCCACGATAAAACAATTGCCCGCCCCGCCGCAAAGCGGCGGGGTATTTAGAGGAAATAAAGATGATACTGCACAAGTTCAGATACTTTCCTGCTCGACTTATCAAGCGTATAGTAAAGGTATATGAGTGAAACCTGGGAAATAGCGATATTTTGGTTTGTTTTCATGATTCTTTCAGGTTGGATTTTGCGTCAGTTTTATTTTTCAAAGAGCGCAACGTTAATAAAGTATTTTCGTCACACCGCATTTATTGTTGAAATAATAATTATTGGGCTTTTCTTTTTCCCCTGGGTTCCAAAAGCGCGGGGCGGATTTTCCGGCTGGAATCTTGCTTTGCACGGCAACGCGGGCGTAACAGCGCTTTTATTACTCCTTATTATATCCGCGGGCCTTTTCCTTTCAAGAAATTTGAAGTTCATTATCGTCGGCGTGGCATCGCATATCGCCGCAAACGTTCTTATTTTTGCCGTCATGATCCAGATTTTGCCCGAAACAGTACAACTCGGGTTTCATGATGTAGCACCCATCATTATGGCGCTTCTTCTGCTTACAAATACGGTTGTTGCTTTGCTCTTATGGGACCAATTACAAAAACAAGAACGATATTCCAAATGAAAACATCGAAAAAGATTTTGATATTTGCTGGCGGCATTCTACTTCTCATTGGTATTGCCGTTTTTTTTGGGCAAAAAAATTACTTTCAGAAACCGGATGCCGAAACCGCCGAATTTCATTCCAGATATGGTTTTACTCTTCAGTATCCTAAGGACTGGATTATTGACGATTCCCAAAAGGATGCGCCGGCGGAATTTATTCGCGAGCCGAACGGCGGGGCTTTTTACTCAATGCAGGCGCATACCGACCCGCGTGTTACCAATCCCAAGGAGCTTAAAAAAGTATATCGGGACATCGAGGACTCTTTTAAGAATGACGCGCGATATCTGGTGGAAGAAAGCGGTTGGGAGTATGAAGAGAAAAACACCGCCGACAACAGCTATTTCGCCGCCGGATCATACGCGGAAAACGGCGAGAACTGGCAATTTAAGGAGATTACGGTTTTCAGTAAAAGCGGAAATGTGCTGGTTCTGCGCGGCATGTCGCTTAAAGATTACGCGAATGAGTACGAGCCAATAATTGATAAGATATTTGCGAGCGTCGTGCCGACAGACAAGAAGGCCTCTACGCAGATAGCTCCAAAGATTACGCAAGAAGAGGCGTTGGCGAAGATAAAAAATCTTCCGGAGGTGCAGGAATTTATGCGCTTGCTCTTTCCCAAACAAGCTGAATTTGAAGTTGAGGACTGGGATACTGACTGGGCGGTGCATGTGTTTGAACTTGTTGTAGGCGAAAATAGTGTCCATAGAGCAACTTTCAACTGGTATCGGGTGGATAAACAAACAGGCGTAGTGGAGAAAGAGTTCTGATTTTTTGGTATAATATATTTATGAATATAAGGGATCAAAAAACGGAAAAAACTAAGAGTGAGTTCGTTACTGGTTTATTTGGCATAGTCGTGATTATAACAATAGGATTTTTGTTGCCATCACTCGCATTGGCGCAGGAAACTGGCAATTCATCTTTTACAGAGGAGGAGTGCACGGCTATTAGTCGCACGACAGGTCAGAATTTAATTTACTATCCTCCTGGTTGCAATATCGTGGATACTGATAATGTAAATATTGAATATATAGATAAAATTGAAGACGTGTCAATTCTCAGGTCTGGATTAGATAGGGAACGTAATACCCTTCTTCGGTTTTCGGACCCCGCGAAAGCAAAAACACACATGGATGAAGTAGTGGCCCTCCTCCTGGAAACACATTATGTATCTACTACAGATGATAAATATAAGGCATTACCCTACAACAAAGAAACAGTCATGATTGGTGACGGCGGCACAATCCTTATTGGTGAGACTTCTTCTCATGTAAATCGCATTGGAGTGATAAAAGATAGTAATTTGCGGGACTTTAAAAACGGCTGGATAAGTGAATTTCAAATGCATTTAGTCGCTCAAAAAGGGTCATGCGTTATCGCAATTGCCGGACAAACATCGTTAAATCCTAAACAGGACGAATATCACTCTATCCGTTATGACCGTTCGGATACTCGCAAGAACATCACTAATGTTACCGGCTTTGTCATTAATGAGCATCCTGGTTTTGATCATGGAAGAGCAAGACTTCTTGAATGGGTAAAAGGAGAAGCAGTCAAACTTGAAAAAGCGATTGAACCTTACTGCGGAGATTCGGCTCCGGTTCAGCCGGCCACAAATGTGCCGGCAAATAACGCACCTGACTCCTCGTCACCATATGCCGCCTGTGCTATAAAATGCCTGGATGATGCAGAGCGGGGCTATCAGTGCCCCCTGCCGGCATCAGAAATTGATGACAATGGGGTATCCGTAATCCAGTTGCCAAACGGCAGTACGCGTAATTTTTCGCCTCGCGATAATGAATGCGTTGACGATCGCAGTAAAGCTCAAAACGATTGTCTGTCCGGATGCCCGGCTTCTGTTGGCGGTGAACCGATACCTGATCCGATGGGTGATGGTCAGCCAATCAAAGTCGCAGGCGCCGCATCAGATGACCCATTGAATGAAGCAGAAAAATATATTAATCTTTTAAAGCGCAAACCCGCCTTTCCAAACAAAGAAGAATATCTAAAAAAAGTATTGGGTAACTATGAGGCGGGGAAACCTATGAGCGTATGGAGTGTGGAGGGAGAGCCGGAAATGCAAGTGCCTGGAAGTGATGAGTGGGTTATCCTTAAGAAAGGGGATGCCATTCCCAAGGGCGCCAGAATATTTACCGGTATGGATGATGATATTTTTGTTGTCTTGCCGGGATCCTATGTCGTCAAAGTTCGCGGGTTTAGCGATATTACTTTCGACCAAACTGGAATTTCCAAAGCGTTGGGTAGAGAGTTGATAAATCACCTTGACCTTCGCAACGGTGATGTAGAGGTCATAGTTGAACCTCAGTGGAATTATCAAGGTAGTATGCAGGTAAAAATGCCCGCGATGACTGTCGGAGTGCGCGGCACGCATTTTTGGGTTTCGTACGACGAAGCGAAACGGCTCGGCGCAGTCGGGGTGTATAAGGGGGAAGTCGCGGTTGATGATTTATTCCGCGGCACACGCACTCTGCTGACGCCGGCGAAAGATGAAACTCCGCGCGTAATCGTGATGTCTTCGGCGGATTCCGCTTCATTACAAGATCAAAAATCAACGCAGGGAAACTCCCAACTGCCAACGCAAAAGCAATCAAATAGCGGTGCGTGGTGGATTGTTCTTATTATCGTTCTTAGCGGCGGCGTATTTATTCTTCACAAAACCGGCAAGCTCTGGCCGATCCTCCAGAAAATTTTGACTTTAATTCGGAGAGATAAGTCCAAACAATTTTAATCTTTTAGGAATTGTATTTTTGGTGCTCCATTCTTAAAATAATCCGAATCCATCCTCGCTGAAGTTACGGCGGACAAGTCGGCGGTGAGCGGCGGGGCGAGTAATTGTTTTTCTCAGCAATTTTTGATAAAATAAGTTCGAGCGAAGTCATAAATATACTCCAACAAAAACCGCCTTTTGTTTGACAAAAGGCGGTTTTTTATCTATTTTATAGGCACAATTTGTACTTTAAAATCCCCGGAGGGATGCCGCATGTTCGCGGAAAAGGTAAAGCAGATTGAGCGTTATGCTCAAATCGCCGGCATACCCGATAAAGTAATTGACGAACTGAGAGAACCTAAGGATATTTGTTATACCAAAATCAGGCCTATCATTAACGGCAAACAAGAGTCGCTGTTACTGATTGGCGTTTTCCATTGCAACCCGTATTCAACGGGCGCCCGGCCTTTTAAAGGCGGACTTCGTTACCACCCCGGTGTAAATCTTGACTTAATGAAGACCCTCGCCCACGGCATGACTGAAAAAGAGGCTCTCGCGCTGTTGCCATTCGGGGGAGCAAAATTTGGAGTCCCCATTGACCCAGCCAAACAGACTGAAGACGATTTGAGAGACATTACGGAAAAAGTCGCTGAACGACTCCTTCTTAAAAATATGCTCGGTCCGGACATTTACGTTCCCGGGCCAGACGTGGGCACAAACTCAACGACAATGTTTTGGATTTATAACAAGGTCGCCGAACTTAACGTGCTAGCCAAGCTGCCTAACGTTGCCGCCGTTGTTACCGGCAAGCCTCTGGATTACGACGGCTGTCCCGGCCGGGAAGATGCTACATCTCGCGGCCTTTGGATTGTCTTAAAAGAATTTCTGCAGCTGGCTTCTCTGCAATTACCGTCAAAACCGCGTATTGCAATTCAAGGATTCGGCAATGTCGGAATGAATCTTACGAAATTAACTGTTGATTCCGATGCGGAGTTTGATCAATTTTCAAATATTGCCGCTGTAAGCGATGTTAACGGAGGCATCTTCAACGGCCACGGCCTAGATACGCAAAAAGTATTGGATTATTATAAAAACCACAAAACTTTTGCAGGTTTTCCGAAAGAAGAAGCCGATCAAATTACAAACTCAGAATTACTTTTACTTCCGGTAGATATATTAATCCCCGCGGCTATTGAAAACCAGATTACAAAAGAAAACGCCAATAAGATTATAGCGCCTCTAATCTGTGAAGCAGGCAACGAAGCGATTACACCCGAGGCGCAGAGCATTCTTGACGATCGCGGGAAGATTGTCATTCCGGGTATCGCGGCCAACAGCGGAGGCGTGGTTGTGTCGTATCTCGAGTGGCGCAGAAACCGAGGCGAACGCCGGCATATAGTTGACACAGCTGATGATTTTGAGTGGGTGAAAAAGGAACTGAAAAATATTATGATGAATGTTATTATTTCAACTTACAGAACGGCGGCCAAATATAGGACGCCTCTTGCTCACGGCGCCCATATCGCGGCTTTGGAGAATATTTCAAGACAGCTCCTTGTCAAACATTCCCGGCTGTAAGAATTAGTAAAAGTAAAATAAAAAACCCCCGAATTATCGGGGGTTTTTTATTACCTTACAGCTTCTTTCAACCCTTTGCCCGCGCGGAAACGCGGAACTTTAGTCGCCGCGATCTGGATTTTCTCGCCGGTGCGGGGGTTGACGCCTGGACGGGCTTTTCTGACCGATACTTCAAAGTTTCCAAAACCGGTCAGAGTCACCTCTTCGCCGCGGGACAGAGTCGCGGTAATTTCATCAAGAATTGCGCTAAGCGCCCGCTCCGCTTCGGCTTTTGTGGTGCCGAGCTTCGCGGCCACCGCGTCTATTAAACGATCTTTGTTCATAAATTTAGAAAATAGAATTTATCCGCCGAAAGCTTCGCATTCAGACGGATCCGCCTAAATGTCCCTTGGGGGGGCTTTTGGCGGAGAAAATAGAAAATAGAATTAATTCGACCCGCAATAATTATATAATAATAACAAAATCGGCTCAAGTCCTTTGAGCCGATTTTGTTATTTCTAAATTCTCTCCCTACGAGAGATCTCCCGAAGAGACAATATTTTCTAGTTTCTATATTCTACCGCGCGTACTCCACAGCTCTTATCTCGCGTATAACGTTTACTTTGATTTCACCGGGATATTTCAAATCACTTTCAACTTTGCGGGCGATGTCCCGAGCAAGTTGGATTGCTTTCAAATCGTCGATTTTTTCGGGAGTGACAAAGATTCTTATCTCGCGTCCCGCCTGAATCGCGTAGGATTTTTCAACACCGGCAAATGAATTGGCGATATTTTCCAGCTCCGTAAGCCGCTTGATGTAATTTTCAACCGTATCGCGTCTCGCGCCCGGACGTCCCGAAGATATTACGTCGGTTGCCGTTACGATAAACGCTTCGGGAATTTCATAAGGATAATCTTCGTGATGCGACTGCATCGCTTTGATCACCGCCTCTTCAACACCGTATTTCTGTAATATTTTCCGTCCGAGTTCTAAATGAGTGCCTTCAATCTCGTGATCAACGGCCTTGCCGATATCGTGCAAAAGCGCGGCTTTTTTAGCGACCTCTACATTAAGGCCGAGTTCTTTGGCAAGCATTTTGGCCAAGTGCGCCATTTCTATCGAGTGTAAAAGCACATTCTGGCCATAGCTGGTTCTGAAAGCCAGACGGCCTAAAAGCATGACAATTTCCCGCGGCAAATCCAAAACGCCGGTTTCATACATTGCCGCCTCGCCCGCTTCAAAAACCTTTCTCTGGACTTCCTGTTTTGCTTCTTCAACTTTTTCTTCAATGCGCGCCGGCTGAATACGGCCATCTTGAATTAATTTCAGAAGCGCGGTTTTAGCGATTTCCCGGCGCATCGGGTCAAACGAGGAAAGCGTGATTGATTCCGGCGTTTCATCCACTATGACTTCCACACCGGTAAGCCGCTCAAGTGTTCTGATGTTCCGGCCTTCTTTTCCGATGATGCGGCCTTTCAGTTCATCGGACGGGATAGACACGATAGAAGTAGTTATTTCGCTGACGTGCGAACGGGCATAGCGGTGAACGGCAGTGGTGATTATCTCCCGCGCTTTTTGTTCTATTTCTTCCCTACGGTACTTTTCCATTTTCTGGAGCGTCCCCGCCAGATCTTCTTTGGCGTCATTTTCAATTTTCGAAATTAAGAGAGTTTTAGCGTCTTCTTTTGAAAGCCCCGAAACCCGTTCAAGCTCTCCCTGTGTTTTGGCGCGCAGGTCTTCGATCTCCTGCTTGGTAAGCTTAACCTGACTAATTTGGCGCTCTAAATCTTTTTTCTCGCCCTCAAATTCGATTTCCTTGCGATCAAGGCGCTTGTTTTGTTCGTGAAGCCTCTCTTCCTGACGAGCTAAAATAGCCAACCGTTCGCGTTCCTGCGATTTGGCTTCTTCGAGTATTTTTACCGCTTTATCTTTGGCTTCAAGTAAAAGCTCTTTTGTCTGCGCCCTTGCTTCTTCTTCCTGACGTTGCAGTTTAGACTCGATTGAGTTGGCCTTTTTGGCCGCAATTTTTTGGCGAATTAAATAACCCGAGGCAACGCCTACTGCCAAAGCAAGCACCGCCGCGTATGCGAAGTAAAGAATTTCCATATTGATAGTTAACAGCAAAATTATACATAGTTAAATTTATATTTTAAGTATAACAAATATAAATACTAATGTCAAATAAAAAAATGATTCAACTCAAAATGAAAAACTCAAAGCAGGGACTCAATTGTTTTAAGTTTTAAGATGCAATTTTGAGTTTTGAACTTTGAGCTTTGAACTTGATTTGGGATTTGGGATTTGTGATTTATAATGTAGCTATGTCCAAAAAACCTTTTTTACTCGTGATTCTTGATGGCTTCGGCCGGGGACCGGAAGTCCCATCTAATGCAATTTGGAAAGCGATCAAGCCGACTTTCGATTACATCGAAACAAACTTCCCTATGACTAATCTTCAGGCCTCTGGTATTGCCGTGGGTCTTCCTTGGGGCGAAGAAGGCAATAGCGAGGTCGGTCACCTAAACTTAGGCTCGGGTAGAATCATCTATCAATACATGCCTAGAATTATTTTTGCCATCAGAGACGGCTCTTTTTTCATAAACGAAGCTCTGGTTGGAGCGATAGAACACGCCAAAAAGAACAACTCAGCGCTCAATATCATGGGACTCGTGTCTTCCGGAAGCGTCCACTCATATATTGATCACTTTTATGCCGTGTTGGACCTCGCCAAAAGAATGCAGCTTAAAAAGGTTAATATCCATATTTTCACCGACGGCCGAGACGCGCCACCGAAAGAAGCGGCAGACTTTTTGGGAAGAGTGAATCAAAAAATTAAAACCGGCTATCCTAATACCCGCATCGTAAGTCTAATTGGCCGCTACTACGCCATGGACCGCGACGACCGCTGGGAGCTTACCGAAAAGGCTTATAACTTAATAACGCAGGGCAATGGCGAACATTTTAAAAACGTCGTCGAAGCGTTGGAAGCCAGCTATGGCAAAAATCTGACGGATGAATTTATAGAACCGGCGGTGATCACCGAAAAAGACGGAGACGCTGTTCACGCGAACGATAATGACTCCTTCGTTTACATAAATTTCCGTGAAGACAGCGCCCGCCAGCTGACCGAATCTTTCGTGCTGAAAGATTTTGACAGGTTTAAACGGCAGGAACTGAAAAATATTTATTTCGCCACCATGACGCGCTATAAGGAGGGACTAGACACTCGCGTCGCTTTCCCGCCGCTTGAAATCAAAAATCCGCTTGCCGAAGTTTTGTCTAAACATAATAAAAGTCAGCTTCATATCGCCGAAACCGAAAAGTACGCTCATGTCACTTACTTTTTTAACGGCGGAGTTGAAGAGCATTTCCCGAACGAGGAAAGAATTTTAGTAAGTTCAATACAGGATTACAAATTTTCTGAACGCCCCCAAATGTCCGCTCCCGAAATAACGGATAAAATACTTTTTGCTCTTCATTCGCAGAAATATGACATTATAATAGCCAACTATGCCAATGCCGATATGGTGGGGCACACGGGAAACTACGACGCGACCGTTAAGGCCATAGAATCGCTGGACAACCAAGTGGGCGCGCTCCTAGAAGCAGTGCTCAAAGCGAAAGGGCTCTTAATAATCACCGCCGATCACGGCAACGCGGATGAAAAACGCAATCCTCTGACCGGCGAATCCTACCCGGAACATTCGCTTAATCCGGTGCCGTTTTATCTGATAGCACCCGAGTTCGCCGTTCAGAAATCCCAGGAAAAAATTGAGCGCCAAAGAATAGAGGTAGGCGGGATTTTGGCCGATGTCGCGCCGACAATCTTGGAACTTATGGACCTTACGATTCCTCCGGAAATGACCGGCCACAGCCTGCTAAAAATGCTGGGCATTAAGATTTCCGAACTGGACATATAGTATAATTTGCTGTATAATATATTCAAATGTTAGTTGAATTTGAACTAAAAAAACTGGGGTTGTCGGACAAAGAAATTAAGGTGTATCTGGCTCTTTTAGAGTTGGGCGAGGCCGCCGTTCAAAAAATTTCCCAGAAATCCAAAGTGAACCGTGCCACCACCTACGTTATTTTAGAGGGCCTGGCCAAAAAGAGTCTTGTAAGCGAAATAGAAAAGGAAGGCAAAACCCTCTACGGCGCCCAAGACCCGGAATTTTTGTTTAATTTATTCAAATTTCAGGAGCGGGAAATAAAAGAAAAAGAAGCGGAATTCAAAAAAGTTCTGCCGGAACTGAAAGCTATTTTTAATCTCGCGCCCCAGAAGCCCAGGGTCCGGTTTTTTGAAGGCAAAGAAGGGCTCAAGGCCATCCAAGAGGACATTTTAAAAGAAAAAAACGCCGAAATAAACGAGTTTTATTCTTCAGACGACATTCACCGGATTTTTGACAAGGAAGAACTGAATAAATTCGCCCAAAAACGGGCCGCGCAAAAAATTAAAGCTAAGGCGTTTTATACGAGAGCCGCCGGTCCGCTTGAGTCGATTAAGTTCACGGAGCTCAACGAAATAAAATATTTATCGCAGAAACAATACCCTTTGCACGTGGACATTATAATTTATGGCGACAAAATAGGCCTGATTTCGCTTAAAGATCCGCTGATGAGCGTGATTGTTGAAAACAAAGAACTGGCTTCGGCCATGCGCTCGATTTTCAGAGTGCTTTGGGACACAAAATAGGGTTTACAATTAGGATTTAGATCAAAACGAAAAAGCCGCTGGCGCAGCGGTCTTTTCGTTTTCTACTTGGACTTCGCGCCAGCGGCTTGCCCCGCAGTTGCAGGGCTTACAGAGAATCTTGAGGGCTCACAGAGATAAGCTCAGCCGAAAAAGCGTTACTCCCCAGTTCCCACAGTTTGCCCCCGGTGGATTTTATAGTGCCCGCCTCTGCCGGCCTGTCTGCCTAGACGAGCGGCCCCGCACCTGCGAGGCTATTGTTATATTAACATAGATTACTAACCCTGTCAATTTATATTGACATTAAATTTACATTTTGGCAAAATGTTAGTGTAATATGACATTAGCAGGTTTCCATATTATTGGCTCTATTAAGGCAAAATAATAGAGCGGCTGGCTATTCGTTGTTACAGGGTCTTGACAAATTATTTAGATATGATATAATGTAACCGTAAACTTGAACTTTGAGATTACTGCCGTTCACGACAGTTAAGACCAAAATAAATGCCATCTACTGCCGTAAGGCAAATGAGGCCACAAATTATAATTAACTTGGTTTTAATTGACGGCTCCGCGGTTTTCTCTAGTCAAGTTCTTCAAATTGAAATAGTGTCTATCCCATCACCTTTCCTTTCGGAAAGGTAAGGGACAAGTAACTTTGGTTTGGCAGGCAAAAATTTTTAAAAAACGCCTATAGCCAACCGTAGTTCATCAGTTGGAAGTAGGTTGTGCGGAATAATTAGCTCAGCCCCGCGCAATCTATGCCTCTCTCGCCCGTCCGAAGCTTTTAGCGGAGGAGGGCTTTGTGGGAGGCCAGTGGTCTGAATCGTGTAACATGGAACACATGTAACATGAATTGAGAATACTGGCTTCCCGCGAAAACAAAAGTTCTTTTGCCAACAACAATCAAATGAGGTGCAGAATGAAAGTGAAAATCGTGAAGCAGTCTTGGGTCCTGGACGGTGTAGTCTATTTCGACCGCGCCGAGTACCTGGCCGCGCTTGCCGCGAAGAACGGCAAGTAGCCAGACCTACCGCATAGGGCGACCGCGGAAAGTGTCGCCCCTCCACCAAAGTTTATAAACTTGAATTATGAAGCATGAATCAGAAATTATGAATTTTAGTGGGGAAAAATCCCCGTTCTTTCCATAACCAATACAACCGAACAACACTCGAAAGGAGACAGGAAATGCTCCATATAATCTCCGCCACCACTGTCGCCATCAGCGTCGATGAGAAATGCCAGTTCTGCCACAAGAAGGAAGCGATGGCCGGAACCAAGACCTGCAGCACCTGCCACCGGCGCCTGAACACCCGGTCAAGGCACATCCTGGCCGGCGTGCCGAAGCGGCCCGTCTGGAGGAGCGACCTGTTCGACAACGCCACCGAGGAGGCCTTAGAGGCCAGCATCTTCGCGAACGATCGCGGAGTGCTCGCCCCCGTACCCTTCTCCCCGGAGTCCTACGAGGACGATCCGGGTGGGTCCTACGATAACGCCCGCCGCGCCCGCGAAGACGGGCGCTAGAAAGGAAAATCCGGACCGCAAGGGCGACTAATGTCGCCCTCCCACCAAAATTCATAAATTATCGTACCTTCGGGAGATCTCCCGTAGGGAGAGAATCTAGCTAGAATGAAAATAGAATTATGAGTTTTGGCGGGAGAAATCCCAAAAACTGGCGAGGGGGGGCGCAGGTTGCCGCTTGTCGAATGCCATGGCCGGCACGGCGGCGGAAAAAGTCCTGCAACCACCCCCCCCTCGCCTCCCCATCAAATTTTTTAAATCAAAAGTTCGAATATTTAGAGATTTAAAAATTTTGGCGGGGAAATAAATTATCCAGGGTTAAAACTTTTGAAAAAACTCTGGCCCCAACTAAAACAAAACTACTCGCTTCGGCGAGTAGTTTTGTTTTATAAAGATTTTTATTTCTTGTCCCGTTAGAAGTCTATCAGATAAAAAATTATTATAAGAAAGTAAAAATTTATAAAATTTTTATTTTTTGGAGACTTCTAATGGGATTTGTTTTTAATAATCGCATCAATCACGCCGTACGCTTTTGCCTCTTCCGGCGTCATGTAAAAATCGCGGTCGGTGTCTTTCTCAATTTTCTTTATCGCCTGTCCCGTGTGCTTGGCAAAAATTTGATTTAACCGGTTTTTTATTTTGATGATGTGCCGCGCCGCAATCTCCATTTCAACCGCCTGCCCTTCCGCGCCCCCCATCACTTGATGCAATAAGATTTCCGAATTTGGCAGAGCAAACCGTTTTCCCTTCTTGCCGCCCGCCAAAACTAAAGCCGCGCCGGAAGCCGCCATGCCCACGCAAATCGTTGAAACGTCCGGCTTTACGAACTGCATCGTGTCGTAAATCGCCATCGCCGAGGTCACAACGCCGCCCGGAGAGTTGATGTAAAGATAGATGTCTTTTTTCGAATCTTCATTCTCCAAATAAATCAACTGAGCGATAATGGTGTTCGCCATGATGTCGTTAATCGGCCCGGAAACAAAAATTATCCGGTCTTTAAGAAGACGGGAGTATATATCATAAGCTCTTTCGCCTTGTGATGATTTCTCAACTACTATAGGGATTAACATATTAGTTATACTAACTATAATCTCCTACCAATTACGAATTATGACGAATTACGAATTACGAATATTCGTAATTCGAAAATATTCGTAATTCGTAGGATAAAATTTTTAATAACTCTCTAATATCTCAAAAACCTTCTGGTTTCTCAATATACCATTAGCATAAACCTTCAAGTCCGCAATATCAATTTTTTTCTGGTCCTCCGGCGGGACAGTCCTCAAAATTTCCTGCGTTTTAGAATCCAACTCCTCATCCGAAATTTTGACTTGTTCACAACGGGCGACCTCGCGCATAACAAGCGCAACGCGGACTCTTTTCTCCGCTTCCTGCCGGAATTCTTTATGAAGATCATCTGCCGACTTTTTAACATGGGCGAGATAATCTTCCAGCTTCAGACCATTTCTTTCAACAGTGTGTGAAAGTTCGTGAACCATCTTTTTGATTTCTTCATCAACCAAAAGTTCCGGCAAGTCCATACTTGACGAGACCGCGACTTTTTCGACAATCGCCGCGCGCCGGCGTTCTTTTTCTTTTTCCTGCTTTTCCACCAAAAGACCTTCGTTAACGCTTGATTTCAGGTTTTCCAGATTCTCAAAATGTCCGAGTTTTTTCGCGAACTCATCATTGAGATCCAGTAATTTTCTTTCCCGCACCTTGATTACTTTGACGTGAAAATCAATCTTTTTTCCCCGAAGATTTTGTTCCCAGTAGTCGGCCGGCGCCTGAACGGAAAAATCTTTTTCCTCGCCGACTTTAAGCCCCGCCAATTCGTCTTCAAAACCGGGAATGAGTTTCCCTTCGCCCAAAACTGCCGGGTGATTTTTGCTTTGCGATCCTTCAAGCTTTACCCCGGCGACGCGCCCCTCAAAATCAACTTCAACAAGATCTCCAAGCTCCGCCGGACGATCCGCATCTTTGATTTCCGCGCGTGATTTTTGCAGATAATCTATCGAGTCGTCAATTTCTTTTTTTTCAACCGAAACTTTTTTCTTTTCCTCGCTCTTGGCAATGTCTTTGTAATCGGCAAGTTTAATTTCCGGCAGGACGCTTGCTTTAGCCCTCCAAAAAAATTCATCTTCATCGGCCTTTTTAATTTCAATTTCGGGACGTCCGATGATTTCAAGATTTTTTTCAACCACGATTTTTGGATAAAGCTCTTCAACGGAACGCTCGGCCGCTTCAACCAAAATTTTCGGGCGGCCGAGGGTTTTTTCAACCGTTTCACGCGGAACTTTACCCGGCCGAAAACCTTTCATTTCCACCGTTCGGGATAGATCAGAAAGAGTCCTATCGTAATAGGGCTTGATTTCCGATTTCTCCAAAGTCACTTCAATTTCCACTCGCGACTTCGGTAATTTTTTTACTTCAATTTTCATAGAACTCCTACCAATTACGAATTATGACGAATTACGAATATTAATAACTCTTTTGAACTGTAAACCGCGCGAAGTAAAATTCGCTAATATACCTAATTTTACATTTGCCAGTTTGAGATAACTGTAGAGTTGTTCAATATTGGATTTAAAAAATCGTTCGCCTTTCTTTATTTCCAAGATGACTTTTCCGTCAATCAAAAAATCAGCGTAACCTTTAGTCAGGGGGTTTTCGCCCATAATGAACCTTAACGGGCACTGTTCTTGAAATTTAATTCCGGATTTACGAAACAAACTGGCGATGGCTTTCTGATAATATCGTTCGTGATACTTATTGCCTAACTCATTACTCACTTCAAACAAAATTCCGATTATCTGGTAACTCAATTCTAGATATAGTAGGTCTTTTCTAGTAAGCTTTTTCAAATTCGTAATTCGAAGATATTCGTAATTCGTAGGATTATACAAACAAAGCTGCCAAGGCGAGGGTGAGCGTCGCAAGCAGTTTAATCAGGACGTGGAGCGAAGGACCGGCGGTATCTTTGAATGGGTCTCCGACCGTGTCGCCGGTAACCGCCGCCTGATGCGCGGGCGAATTTTTGCCGCCGAGGTTTCCTTCTTCAATCCATTTCTTAGCGTTGTCCCAGGCGCCGCCGGCGTTGTTCATCAGTGTCGCCATCAAAATGCCGGTAATAGTGCCGACCATAATCAGTCCGGCCTCTGCTTCAGCTCCTAAGGTCAGACCGACAATGACCGGAACGGCGACCGCGAGGACCCCCGGCAATACCATCTGGCGCAAAGCGCCGCGAGTGGTTATATCAACCGCTTTGGAGTAGTCGGGTTTTTCCTCGCCCCGCATAATACCGGGGTGTTCTTTAAACTGCCGCCTTACTTCATTGATAATCGAATAGGCCGCTTTGCCGACGGCGCGAATGGCAAGAGAAGAAAAAAGAAACACCAGCATCGCGCCGATTAGCGCGGCAACAAAAACTTTAATATTAAATAAGTTGACGACCTGAATGTGCACCTCTTCCAAATACGCGGAGAACAAAAGAAAAGCGGCAAGCGCGGCCGAGCCAATGGCGTAACCCTTAGTCAAGGCCTTCGTCGTATTGCCCGCCGAATCAAGTTTATCCATTACGTCTCTCATATGGCCGGATTCTCCTGACATTTCCGCGATGCCCGCGCCGTTATCAACGATGGGCCCGAAGGTGTCCATCGCCAAAATGTAGGCCGCCGATGCCAACATGCCCATTGTTGCTACAGCCGTGCCGTAAAGCCCGCCGCCCGGCACTCCAGAATGGGAACCGATCCAATAAGAGGAAAGAAGCGCCGCCGAAATTGTGACAACCGTAAGACCTGTTGATTCAAGACCGACGGCGTAGCCGGTGATTATGTTTGTCGCGTGTCCGGTTTTAGAAGCCTCGGCAATTTCTTTGACCGGCCTGAATTTTGATTCGGTGTAGTATTGAGTGATGTAAACGAAAACGATGCTCGTCGCGATGCCGATCATGCCCGCCCAGAAAAACCACATATTGCCGAGCATCTTTTGGGTGACAAAATAAAACGCCACAGCGGCAAGCCCCGAAGTTATAAAATAGCCCCGGTTAAGAGCCGACATTGGATCATCGTTTTCCCGCGCGCGAACGAATAGGACTCCGACGATTGAAGCTAAAAGACCAAAGGCACGCAGTACCAAGGGGAAAAGAACTCCGGAAATTCCAAAATATGGATAAAGCGCGACGCCCAAAATCATGGCGCCGATATTTTCGGCCGCCGTGGATTCAAAAAGGTCGGCGCCTCGGCCGGCGCAATCGCCAACATTGTCGCCGACAAGATCGGCAACCACGGCCGGGTTTCTCGGGTCGTCTTCTGGAATGCCGGCTTCGATTTTGCCGACAAGGTCCGCGCCAACATCAGCCGCTTTGGTGTAAATACCACCGCCAAGCTGAGCGAAGAGCGCCACAAGTGAAGCGCCAAAGCCATATCCGACAATCAAAGAGGGAATCATGACGGCTTCGTAACCGAAATATCTGTAAATGCCGAAAAGCCCGGCGATGCCGATCAAGCTCAAAGAGATAATAGTCAGGCCCGAAACGGCGCCGCCGCGGAAAGCCACCGTCAGCGCTTCGTTAAAACTTTTTTTGGCCGCGGCAGCCGAGCGGCCATTGGAACGAACCGCAATAGACATGCCAATTATGCCCGAGACGGCTGATGAGGCCGAGCCAAGCATGAACGCAAGAGCAGTTTGCCAGCCCATTGCCGGTTTATCGGTGAAATAATAAGCCGCCCAAAGGCCCAGAGCCACAACAACGCTGATGAGACCAATGGTCTTGTACTGGCGGTTCATAAAGGCGGCAGCGCCTTCGCGAATGGCGCCGGCCACTTTTTTCATCTCACTCGTCCCCTGGTCGCGAGTCATGATCCAGTAAACAAACCAGGCCGCGACCCCGAGGGCTAAAACCGGAAACAACATTGAAATAAATAATGGCGTAACCATAATATTTTAATTAAATAATAATTCTCAATTTTTAATTTTCAATTTTTAATCAATGATTTAATTTCTAATTTTCAAACTGTTTGAAAATTGAATCATTGGAAATTTATTGAAAATTATAAATTAGTAATTGTAAATTTTTACAACTTTGGTTCTAGCTCTTCCTCAATCTCTTTTTCCGCTGACGGCTCGGTTTCAGCACCCGCCTGAACTTCGGGCGTCTCCGTCAAACCGGCGGCTTTATCTTCCTCCTGGGCTTGTTCGGCAAGCTCCTCTTTGATTTCTTTAGTCGCTTCTTTTATAATTTCGACCTCTCGCTCTTTAGAGTGATATTCGTCCTCCGTGGAGGCGGCCGGTTTTTCTTCAGCGGCCGGCGCGGCTCCATTTTTTCCTTCCAGTAATTTTTTGGCGGATTCAAATATCTTTTCGGCTGTCTTTTCACCAACGCCTTCCACCTTTACCAATTCTTCAACCGATGACTTGGCGATATCGCCCGGCGTGTTGAAGCCGGAGTCTCTTAGGACTTGCGCGGTTTTTTCACCAACACTATCCAGGTCTTCAAGCGCGGCGCCCGCCTTAATGCCAACTTCGGTCAGAGTGGCCCCCACTACGTCAATCTTCCAGCCGGTCAGTTTGGCGGCGAGGCGAACGTTCTGGCCGCCCCTGCCGATCGCCAGAGACAACTGGTCCTGCGGAACAAAAACACGAGCTGTGTGGCGGCGCTCCGTCGTTTCAACTTTCGTTACTTTGGCCGGCGACATGGCGTTCGCGATAAAAACCTCCGAATCATCAGACCAGGCGATAATATCGATCTTCTCTCCGTTGATTTCCGAAATGACAGCCGCGACTCTTGTGCCCTTCTGGCCCACGCAGGAACCAACGGGGTCAATACCTTCCTCGTTGGAAGCCACCGCGATTTTCGTGCGCGACCCGGCTTCGCGGGCAATGGACTTGATTTCCACGGTCCCGGCGCCTATTTCGGGAACCTCAAGTTCAAAAAGGCGGGAAATCATTTTAGGATGAGAACGCGAAAGCGCTATGCCGGGACCCTTAGGATCAGAAGAAACCGACAGCAGATAGAATTTCATACGCTCGCCAATTCGGTAGCGTTCGGTCGAGACCTGTTCTTCGGCGGGTAAAATAGCCACGGTCTTCCCAAGATCGACAAAAACTGCCCGATGCTCAATGCGCTGGACAAGGCCGGAAATCAATTCGGTTTCTTTTCCTTTATACTCATTCCAAACCGCCTCTCTTTCAGCTTCGCGGATACGCTGGATGACCACTTGTTTCGCGGTCTGCGCGGCAATGCGGCCGAAATCGGTTTTTGCCTCAAGAGCAAACTCCAATTCGTCATTAACTTTCGCGTCTTTTTTAATCTTCATTGCTTCATCCAGCATTATGTGCCGCTCGGGATTAAAACGGATTTTGCGGTCGCCTTCCGGCAGATCTTCTTCCCGCCCGGCAAAGCCGGGTGAGACTCGCCCTTCTTCCTGAGGGGCGGCGCCTTCTTCCTCCTCGGGCTTGAGCATTGACTCTTCAACAACGATTTTTATCTGCAGAAACTTAACATCACCCGTTTTCGGATCGAATTTGGCGCGCACAATCTGGCCTTTTTGGCCGTATTCTTTTTTGTACGCCGCAGCGATAGCCATCTCGATTGTTTCGAGAACTCTTTCCTGCGAGATGCCTTTTTCCTCGGAAATTTGAGTCATCGCCGAGGCAAATTGCTTTAAATCAAACATGATAATGTTTTCCTTTCTTTAAAAATGGGGTCGCCCGCAGGCGACCCCATTTCAGTATATGTCCATTATAATCGTACTCTAAGATTTTGTCAATACTCATTACATAAATAAAAGAACCCGGTAAGCCGGGTAATTTTTAATTAACTAAATATGTCCATAAATCCTATTCAGGGCCTCAAGGGCTGAAGGCGCTACAATCTGCAAACGCTGGGGTGCACCTTTCTTCTTCGGTCCAACCAAAGTGTAGGCATTGAAATGAAAATTGTATCTGTCTATTGACCCCTTAACGCTCCCGTCGGGCAAAACTTCCCAAACTATCTGCCCCTTCCTGCGGGAAGAAATACCAATGATAATTTCAAGATTATGGCCTTCATCGGACATGCTTTTGATGTCGATGTCGCTCATATCAACGAAGGGCTTTCGCTCTCCCCATTCTGGATGAGAGTGGAAATCTCCCAAATATTGGGTCTTCATGGATTTAAGTTTCGAAAAAAAACGATTAAGACGGTCAAAACCGCGCTCACTCTGGATTACCTCGGTATTGGACCTGCGGCGAACGCTTTGAAAAGGAGTGGCGCCGGTTATCAAATAGTAATTATACAGTTCCGTCGGCCCATAACCCAAAAGGAGGCCGAGACATTCTTTTTTAAACGTTTCGACGGCCGCCCAAGCCATAACAAAAAAAGCTTCTTTATTGACATGGACTTTCGGCAGCATGGCCCCTACTCCGTCCAATGTTAACGATCTTATACCTCAATTTTAAATATAAAATCCGAGAATTGTCCAATTTTCATTTCCTGGCAAAATTAAAACCCCCGTTAATACGGGGGCAGCGAATCGCTTACGAACAAAAAACCTCGCGGATTTTTTCAACTGCGAAATCGAGCTCGTGCCGGGTGATGACAAGAGGCGGGCTCATTCTGATGGTGTAATCCCGCGTCTCCTTGCAAAGAATGCCTGCTCTGTGAAGCCTCTGGCAAAATTCATGGGCATCCGGCCCGCTATGCCAAACTTCAATCGCTATCCAAAGGCCTCTAACTCTGATCTCCTTAATGTACAAGCTTTCGACGGCAATTTCTTTGAGCTTCTCTTCGAAGTATCCGCCGAGATATTCGGCCTTTTTATCAAGCCGTTCATCACGCATTATGCGCAAAGACTCTCTGGCAACGGCGCAGGACAAGGGATTGCCGCCAAAGGTGGAACCGTGATCACCGGGCTCCAAAATACCCATTACTTCTTTACTGCCAACCACGGCAGAGATCACCAAGCCGCCGCCTAAGGCCTTGCCGAGAATCAGCAAGTCGGGGGTTACGCCATCGTAATTACAGCCAAACATCTTGCCTGTTCGTCCAAAACCGCTTTGGACCTCATCAGCCACCAACAGCACGTCATTATCGTCGCAAATGTTCTTGGCTTCAGCGAGATAGCCGTCCGGAGGAATAATTATGCCGCCTTCGCCCTGAACCGGCTCAACAATGAACGCCGCAGTATTCGGGTTTATCGCCTCCTTCAATGCATTGAGATCCGCGAAGGGAACAAGTTTAATCCCCGGCACTAGAGGCCCGAAAAGTTCACTGTATTGGGGTACAGTGGATGCGCTGACAATGGCGATAGTCCGGCCGTGAAAGTTATTTTCGCAAAAGATTATTTCCGCTTCGTTAAGCGGCACGCGCTTTACGACATAGGCCCACTTGCGAGCGATTTTCATAGCGGTTTCAACCGCTTCGGCTCCGCTGTTCATCGGCAGAACGACATTGAGACTGGGGTCAATAAACTTGCCGCAAAAATTGGCCAGATCGCGAGCAAAAAGAATTTTTTGCTCTTCCCAAAAACAGTTGGCATTGCAAGTCAAACCCCTTGTTTTCAAATGTTTGAAAATAGCATCAGCTATTCTCGGATTGCAATGACCCTCGTTGGCCGCTGAATAACAAGCAAGCATGTCCAAATATTCTTTGCCCTCTACGTCAAATAATGTACAACCTTCGCCGCCCCGCAAAACAAACTTGTCCGACGGGGCGTAATTTCTCGGTAAATGCTTTTTGGCGAGCGCGATCAGTCCCCGAGTCCTGGTTCCCATTTTGAGCCCTCCCGCGTATTTATCCCGTTAGAGGCAGAGGCACGTTGCGTGCCCTCGCGGCCTCTAACGGGATTTACTTTAAAAGATCTCAAGTCCCGTTTAGAAGCCGCCCTGCCAAAAGGCACGGCTACGACCGCCTTGGGGCGGTCTGCTTCTAACGGAACAAGTGGCTATTCTATATAATTTTATCCGCCAAAAGTCAATTATTGCGTAATTTACCTATATAGTACATACGAGTCCGGCCTTATTAGGCCGGACCTATTCGAATTTGGGGATAAAGCTGTGGATAACTTAACTTAATAAGATATTCTCAATATGTTCCACGCGGGCGTTTTTGGTTCGGAAGTCCAGTTCAATCGCCAAAACATCCACTTGCCAATTAACATCATACATTTGACTTTCTTTCAAGTATGTGTTAATTATTCGCTTTAATTGCCGTTTTTTATGCCAATTAACATTTTCTTCCGGCCGCCATTCAAATCCGACTTTCTGCGTTTTAACTTCCACAAAAGAAATCATGCCCTTTTTTTTCGCGATAATATCTATCTCGCCCCAAGGCTTCCTATAATTTCGTTCCAAGATCCTATAGCCGTGTTTCACAAGGTATTTAACAGCAGTATCCTCTCCTAATTTACCTGTGTTTTGTTTATATCCAGACATGGTTTCACGTGAAACGTTACCATTTAAACAGACCTGACACAATAAAAAAAACCGCTTTAATAGCGGTTTTTCAACTTTTTAAATCACCACAATTTCTCTTCTCGTTTTTGTCTTTTCATTCTCAATTATTATTTTACTTCCATTCATGTGTTCTTTAAGTAGAAAGTTCAAAGTACCGAGCGCTTTTTTAATGACCGCGGTTTTATTATCAACTTCTAGTGCCATCTTCATGAAGTCCATGTCTTTTTCAGCTTTTTCTGAGAGTTCAATAGTATATTTGCCCATTTCCACACTCCTGTTTTATATGTTCCACGCGAAACATCTAATAGATCGGAACTGGCTTAATCCAGGTCTTTTTCATCTCTTCAAGCTCATTTTCGAGCTTCGCGATGTAGCAATCTTTGCAATAACCCTCTTTGTAATCAAAGATGACGTCGGGAATAAAAACACCGCCACAATGTCCTTTGCAATACACCATTTCGATTTACCGCCTTTATTTAATAAAAAGAACCAAAAATTAGCTTAATAATATTAAGATCTAGTAGTTGTGTCAAACAACGAGAACGTTTTAACCCAATGATAAGCATCAGAGCTTGCCGCGCGGGTGTTAGACAAGTGTTTCACGGGGAACTTTTGGTGGACCCGAACTGGTCAACCCGCCCCCGTTAGACATTTTTGTGGGAAATTCTGAACCTTGGACGAACCTACTTTGAACGGAACTAAGGAAGCCAGCCCGCCGCCGCTCGCTTCGCTCGCTGTCCAGCAAAAAAGTTTTCTCTGCATTTCTGATTTTGCGCGCGCCCGATTTTTTCTTCTAAAAGGAAAAGAAAACTTTTTTGCTGGGTTCTGCTCTGAACGAGCAGGGCGGCGGGCTTGGCCTCTATTTTTTGCAAGAACACGGCGGAATTCCCCCCACACCCCCCTTCCGCCATTCCCTTGCTCGGACGGACGGGATTTTTGGCGGCGGCTAAATTATTTAACAAATCGCCTCTGTGTCCTAGATAGATTTTGTATCAGGATTTTCCCTTTTGCAACTTTCTCTGCAACCTGCTTTGCTTTGTCGAGATTTGGAGTTGGCACCAGCAATTCTTTTTTCTTGTTGGTTTGAGTATTTAGTCGTCGCACAGCTTTTGCTAGCGACTTTGATCCACTGCTTCTCTCCACTTCGCGTGCAACAGTTGGACTAACAGCATCGAGTCGTCGGTTACCTCGAATTTGCACTTCGGTTTTTGACCCGCGGAGACCGCGAGTTTTTGCGTTTTTGTGTGATGATGTTTCTGCCATAGTGAGTATTTATTGAATTAGATGTCCGACCTTGGTAATTATTCTTTGGTGGTTGAGGTTTTTTTGTAAGCGTAAACGGACTTTGTGGAATAGTCCCCGCCGCCAGAACCACCATCGGTACCGAGCGTATTTATGAAGTATTCTTCAACTTCACGCGCGGCACTTGAGCTTTCGGCTTCATCATAAAT
>Ga0156051_113_pt4 | contig 21477 bp, 18 predicted proteins | sample RifCSPlowO2_02_FD_107704 | JGI IMG/M metagenome (GOLD analysis project Ga0156051, IMG submission 107704) | Candidatus Azambacteria bacterium RIFCSPLOWO2_02_FULL_44_14
GGTAAACCTGGTTGTTTCTCAAAATCAGGATTTCCTGATTTTCATAACAAAAAATACCGGCCGACTTTACCGGCTAGGCTTAAAATAAAAACGCCCCGCGTATTGCGCGGGGTATTTCGAGACGTCATGGCCAAGAGGATTTTAGGGAAGGGACTGCATGTTGACCCTATCGGAACAGATCGTAATATTTCCGGCAGATAGAAAAAAGCCTAAAAACCCGCTCTATAAAAAATTAAGAATTAGAATTAGAGATTGGAAATAAGTTTCACACAAAATTATGATATATCATAATTTTGTGTGAAAATGTTTAAAATAGATAAATAGATAATGTGAAAAATAGATTTATAAATTCAAAATCCCGCCGAAAACGGGATTTTATCATGGTATATATTTAATGACTATCCTGCGGCGAGGCTCTTCACCCATACTCTCGGTTTTAATATCGGGATGGGCGCTTAACTCCGAATGAACCACACGCCGGTCGGACGCCGCCATTGGTTCTAGCGCGACGTCATTTTTATAAAGACGCGCTCGATGAGCGGCTTTACGCGCAAGCTCTTTCAAATCATCTGCCCGCAGACTGCGGTAGTTGTTGATATCTAGGTGGATGACTATAAATTCCCCGAACTTCTTTTTAAGCACGGTTTTCAATACTCGCTCGAATGCCTCAATACTCCTGCCTTTTTCACCGATATAAAGACTCGCGTCGCTGGTCATAACATTGATATCAAAGGCAGAATATTTCGGATTGCCGCCGTCGCCAGCCGAAAGCGATGTTCTTACTTCAATATTCTCCATTCCGGATTTCACAAAAAATTCTTCGATAATTTCTTTTATTTTTTCTGCGTCAATCATAAATTTAGAATCTAGAATTTAGAAGCTAGAAAATAGAATTTTATTTTCTAGCTTCTAAATTCTAACTTCTTTTTTTGATCCAATACTGCTGGGCCAAAGTGGCGAGAGTCGTCACAATCCAATAAAGAGGAAGAGCGGCGGGTAATGACCAAGAAATTACTATGGTTAAAATCGGAGCGAAGTAAAGCATCTGTTTTGACATCATTTGACCAAAATCTGGAGCTCCCGCAGCAGATGCGGGCTTATTCACCGAAGCTTTGGCGAAGGTAGGCATCATCATTTTTGCCTGGAAATACTGTAAAGCCCCGGCCACGATAGCTAATATCACACTTCTTTGAGTTAAATCAAATAGCCCTAAAAAAACCGGCTGAATGTTTGATGGCGCGGCAACAAAAGAATAAAGGCCGGATATTGTTTCAAGCTTCGCTCCGCTTAAAAAAACTTGCCACAAGGCGATCAACACCGGAATTTGAATGATAATCGGCAGGCAACCGGAAAGAGGGTTGATGCCGTTTTTCGAGTAAAGTTCCATCAGCGCTTTGGCCTGTCCCTCTTTATTGCCTTGATATTTCTTTTTTATTTCCTCAATCTCCGGTTGAATTTTAGCAAGAGCAGCTTGAGACTTGATGCCTTTCTGACCGAGGGGCCATAAAATCAGCCTAATAACAACAGTCAGCGCGATAATAGCCAAACCCACGTCGTGTGTAGGGATGACGTTATAAAAAAACACCAAAAGGTTGATTAGAGGCCTGAATAAGATTTCGTTAAATATATTGATCATAAATCATGAAACATGGAACACATAACATAAGAGTTAAACCTTGCATGCTTTATGTTATGTGTTATGTGTTATGTGATGAAATGAATGACACTGACTTAGTCTTTTTAACACCAAAAAACTCGCTTTCGTAAAACTATTATCTGAGAACGCCTGAATAGCATACTCGGAACAAGTTGGATAAGATCGACAACCCGATACAGAGCCAAGAAAAGAAAAAGAAAGCCAGTGGATAACAGGGGATACGCCGATTTTATACAATTTTATAAAGGGTATTAAACCCTTTGTTACGACAGCGCTCGGACAAAATGAAAATTTATTTTCATTTTGCTCCTCGCTTGTCGTAATAAAACCAATAATTAAATCTCTTGCCATATTAAAGATTTTTTAAACAAGTTCTTTAGAGAATCAATTAAAACCTGGAACTCTATGCCTTTTACCTTGGCTTTCGGCCAGATCGCGACGTCGAATCCTGATTGAATATTCGGTAATAAAAAACGCACGGCGCTTCTTAACCGGCGTTTCACCAAGTTGCGATCATGAGCTTTGGGCGCGATCTTCGCACTGACAATAAAACCAAAACGGCTGACATCTTTTTTATTACTGGCTATTTTTAACTTTATAAATTCTGTCTCAAAACTACGGCCGTCTTTAAAAACCAACTTAAAATCCCTGTTTGACGTCAGGCGATGGATCTTTTTAAGCATCTTAGACGGTTAAGAGGGCCCTGCCTTTTCTGCGCCGCGCTCTCAAGACGCGCCTACCTCCTTTAGTGCGCGTTCTCTTTAAAAATCCATGTTTTCTGACTCTTTTTCTCTTTTTTGGCTGATAGGTAATTGACATGCCAATTATGTCTATAAATTTACTTGTAAATTTTAGCTACAGAATTGAGCACCCCGTTAAATAAGATTTAACTTGTTAAATCTTAATTTCAAATCACTCGCAATTTCCGAGAAAGCCCTTATTTTCATTACTCTAACATAATTCTTACCATTGCGTCAAACAAACTTTATATATACGATTTTATTAACCTCATACATAACTTTTGATAAAATTATGTATGGGGTTAATTTAAGTGCCGGTTCTTTTTATTAGAATTTAATTTTCACTTCCTGAAAAGTATCGATATCAACAGGATATCAACACTTTATTAACTTTTTTATACCTTAAGAGCTTTTTTTAGCGCTTGCGCCTTATGGTATAATTTACATTACAGAAAAAAAATTTATTTTTAAACTTTTTTGTTTTAACCACCCTATGACCTTCGAAGAATTGTGGAAAGCTGCCTTAGGTGAGATAGAACTGCAAATTTCCCGGGCTAATTTTAAAACCTGGTTTCAAAATACGTCTATAATAGAGAAAAAAGATGGCTTGATTACTATTGCGGTTCCAAATAGTTTCTCAAAAGAATGGCTTGAGAATAAATATGATAAGTATATTCTCCGTTCGCTGCGTAATCTCGACCAGGAAATAAAAGGTGTCGCCTATCAAATTCATCATGAACAGAGTGACTTAAGCGGCGTGAAACATTCAGCCGATAAAAAATCCGAAACGGGATTGAAAGAACAATTAGAATTTAATGAATTAGACATTGATAAAAACACTAATCTTAATCCGCGATATACTTTCGAAAATTTTATTGTCGGCGCTTCAAACGAGCTGGCCCACGCCGCTTCAATAGCGGTGAGCCAAGAACTGGGTAAAAAATATAATCCATTTTTTATTTACGGCGGAGTCGGCCTCGGAAAGACTCACTTAATTCAGGCTATAGGCAATAAAATTAAAGAAGATAGAATAAAAAAGATTAAATATACTACTTCCGAAAAATTTACGTCGGAGGTCGTTTCAGCTATCCGTTCGGGAAATATGGAAGACTTTAAAAAAAGATGGCGTGAAATTGACCTTTTAATAATTGATGATATTCAATTTCTTGCCGGAAAAGAAAAAACACAAGAAGAGTTTTTTCATACCTTTAATACGCTCTACGAAGCTAACAAACAAATAATACTTTCTTCTGACCGGCCGCCAAAATCAATTCAGACGCTCGAAGAACGCCTCAAGTCCAGATTCGAAGGTGGTATGATTGCCGATGTCCAATATCCTGATTTAGAAACCAGGATCGCGATTTTAAGAGCTAAGGCGGCAGAAAAAAAGTTCACTGCTTCCGACGAAGTCTTTCAGTATATTGCCACTAATTTCCAGAAAAATATAAGAGAACTAGAAGGAGCTTTAAATCGAGTTATCGCTAATTACCGCCTTTCCGGAAAGGAATTAGTAGTCGACGATGCTAAAAAAGTGTTAGCAGGTATTTTAGCTACACCAAAACAGCCAACAACTTTTAAAAATATTATTAAAATAGTCGCTGATTTTTATGGAGTAAATGAAAAAGAACTAATCGAACGTTCGAGAAAAAAAGAAATAGTAAAACCGCGCCAAATAGTAATGTATATGATGAGAGAAGAGCTTAAGAGTTCATATCCATTTATTGGGTCAAAATTAGGTGGAAGAGACCATACAACTGCAATTCACGCATGCGAAAAAATCGACAAAGAGGTTAATACTGACCATAATATTTGTGACGAAATTAATCTCATCAGGGAAAAAATCTATAATCTTTGAAACACATTAACCACACTCATAACATTAACTCACTTCGCAAAGATTTAAAATCTCACCAAATTTATATATGTGGTGAAAAACTGTATATAATCCTGTTGAAAGAAAGTGAATTTATTTAGGAAAAACTAAATTCATAAAATCTGGATAAAAAGTAATTAGAATTTTATCAGAAAGTTTATCACAGGTTTATACACAAAAAACACAATAGAATTTTGGCTTTGTTAAACTATTTTTCTTAATTATCAGAAATTATTTGACCTATAATATTAATAAGTATTTATATTAATTAAAAAGATAAGTTATGAAGATAACATGTTTGAGAGAAAATTTAAAAGAAGCTTTGGATCACGCGGAAAGAATGACAAGCCGAAACACCACTCTTCCGATTCTTAATCATTTTTTACTAATCACCGATAAAGGACAATTAAAAGTATCGGCAACAGACTTGGAAGTCGGTTTTTCCGCATATGTTCAAGGAAAAATTTCAAATGACGGTAGTCTTGCGGTTCCGGCAAAATTATTAACTCAGTTTGTAAATAACCTACCAAATAAGAAGATCGACCTGGAAATAAAAAACTCTTCTTTACATCTGAATTGCGAATCTGCCCGAGCGGTAATTCGCGGTTTAAACCCTGATGATTTTCCGATTATTCCGAAAATAAAAAGTACTCAAGTATTAATCATTAATTCCAAAGTTTTAAAAGAGGCTTTTGGAGATGTTATTAACGCTTGCGCCGCATCTGACGCGAGACCGGAAATTGCCGGGGTTTACGTTATAATAAGTTCTGATTATATTAAATTTGTAGCTACCGACAGTTTTAGACTCGCCGAGAAAACAGTTTTTAAAAATGATATTAAAAAGTATCAAGACAATTATAATATAATCATTCCAGTAAGGACTGTATCGGAAGTCTTAAGAATTATAGGGGATAAAAACCAAGATATATCTATATTTATCGACCCTAATCAAATTCTTTATGATTTTGGTGAGAGTAGGTTAGTTTCTCGTCTTATTAATGGTAAATATCCGGATTACGAGGCGGTAGTTCCGAAAGATTATGAGACTCAAGTATTAATTTCTCGAGATGTTTTTGAAGAGGCGATTAGACTCGCCAGTTGTTTTACAGGGAGGCTTTCCGATGTAGTTTTTAAAACTAATTCAAAAAATGGCGAACTAGAAGTTTTCTCAAACGATACTGATTTGGGAGAACATCAGACAAAACTGAAATCAGATATAAAAGGCAAGGATGTCCAGGCGGTGTTTAACTGGCGCTATGTTTTAGATGGCCTTAAAAACATTAGAAGTGAAGAATTATTGATTGAATTTAACGGAGGAGAGCGACCGGCTATCATCCGTCCCGTGGGAAGATCCGACTATTTCTATATTGTGATGCCCATTAAAAATAAATAAGGGCTTTTTAAAAAAATTCGAGCCTAGGCTCGAATTTTTGACATTATTGGTATTAGTGGTCAAAATCCTGAGGTAGGTTTTGATTAGTAAAATTCGTTGGATTTTGTCCTAACCATACTTGGATTGCCGATTCCCAATTTTGGTATTGAGAATCACTTTCCGGATTGTCAGGTAGGGGCCCTTGAGGATTATTTTTATCGAGCCACCAAAGGATTTCGTGAATTTGTTTGAAAGTTTTTTCTACTATTTGATCTGCTGGGGTTTTTTCTGTTGCTAAAAGGCCATTTGTTTTGTTTATTTTTAGAGTCGCTTGATTGTAGTATTGGCCGTTGAGTATAGGTTTGTCGGATAGGATCGATTCCGGTTCGGCAAAATTTTCCGCAGGCGATTCTTCCAGCGCTTTTTTTATAAAATCATGCCATAAAGGAGCAGCAACCATGGCGCCGGCGCCGCTTTTTTGAATTTCTGTGTTGTCGTTGTTGCCGACCCAAACACCAGCGACCAGCGTTGGCGTATAGCCGACCGTCCAGGCATCGCGGTAATCCTGGGTGGTGCCGGTTTTTACCGCCGCCGGCCTGTCTCCGAGATTCAAGGGACTGTTTAAGCCGAACATGGGGGCGCGGGCAGTATTATCGGAAAGAATATCGCTTATTATCCGCGCGATTTCCGCGTCAATTACTCTTTGGCTTTGTTCTCGGTACTCTTCAAGAATATTACCGTTGGAATCTTCTACTTTAACGATCGCCGTCGGTTCCATTTTAATTCCATCATTTGCAAAAACGCTATATGCCCCAACCATATCAAGAAGCTTTACCTCCGCGCCTCCGAGCACGAGGGACAGTCCATATCGCGAGCGGTCTTTTAGAGTCGTAATTCCCATATCCTCGGCAAGATTAATAGCGTCATTAATACCCGCTAGATAAAGAACTTTGACTGATGGAACGTTTAAGGAGTTGGAAAGCGCTTGTTTAAATGTCACTGGTCCTCTGAAAAGGCCGTCATAATTTACCGGGTGGTAACAGGTATCCTCACTAACGTTGAGACCGGGAGTACGATCCCAGTTGCAAAGTGGACTAAACTCGGTCGGCACATCCCAGACAACAGTGTCGGGGGTGTAGCCCTTCCTGAAGGCGGCTGCGTAAACGAATGGCTTAAAGGCCGAACCGGGCTGGCGGAGGCTTGTTGTCACATTTACATTCCCGTCGAACCTACAGTTTTTCCCCGGCGCGCAGCCTTCCGGTTCAGGATCTCCGAAGTAGTTTTTTGACCCGACCATGGCAAGAATCTGGCCGGTTTTTGGATCCATAGCGACAAGAGCCGCATTTGCCGCTTGGTAAGCTTCATTTCTTTCGGCTCCTTCTTTGACGATTTTTTCCGCAATTTCCTGAAGATTCTGATCTAAGGTCGTGGTTACTTTAAGCCCTCCTTTTTCAACTACATCCTCGCCGTATTTATTGTCTAAATAGTCCCGAATAAAAAATACAAAATGCGGCGCGTTAATCTTTTCTTTCCGTTTGAGGAAAGTTATTGATGCTTTTTTAGCAGTTTTATAATCACTATCAGAAATATATTTATACTCATGCATTCTATCTAAGATATAATCGGCTCTATTTTTAAGATCGTTAAAATGGGAGCCATATGGTGAATAATATGACGGCGCTTTAGGAAGAGCGGCTAAATATGCCGTTTCGACCAAGTCCACGTCCCAGACATGTTTTCCAAAGTAACTCAAAGAAGCGGCTTCTATGCCGTAAGAATTTGATCCATAGGGAATTTGATTAAGATAAAAATTAAGTATTTCATTTTTTGAGTATTTTCGTTCCATTTCAATGGCCAAGATCGCTTCTTTAATCTTACGGCTGAATGTTTTTTCATTTGAAAGGTAGGCGTTTTTAATCAGTTGTTGGGTGATACTTGAACCGCCTTCCGCCAGTTTCCGGTTCAGGAAATCATTCGTCACCGCTCTTAAGATGCCCCGAAAGTTAATACCACTGTGTTGGTAGAACTCCGCGTCCTCGGCTACGATTGTCGCTTGTTTCATCAGGTCCGGAATTCTATCGAATGCCACGACCGTCCTTTTTTCTTCGCCGTGGATTTCGTACAGGATATTTTGCCCGGTCCGGTCAAATATTTTCGTTGACTGCACAACCTGGCGCGTTTGCCAGCTGTCGGGGTTGGGTAATTCTTTTACATAATAAAAAACGGTGGCCAAAGCCGTCACAAAAAAAATAAGGGCCAAAATAATTGACCAAAATACAATTTTTCCTCTTAAGCTTCCTTTTCTACTCATTATTCGATGATTCTACAATAAAATGCCATTAAAATCAACCAGGAAGTAGAAATCGGACAAATTCATTTTGCCCTTAAATTCTTTATCAAATGCATGTGTTTTTTGTAGGTTGAATAAAATTATAGTAATCGAAACATTAAGTTGACGGGCAAAAGAATTTAAAGGGCGGTCCGATTTTCACTTCCTGGTCAACCCCATTGTCGTTGGCAAGTGAGAAATAATCTGATAAACTGGCAACATATGGCGGAAGAAAAAAACCAACTAATAAAGGAAACTCTGACAAGACAAGTTGCGGAAATCTACCCGAGCCGTGAAATGCTTGAAAAAGCTCTAAAATCCAGAAAAAAACTGACCATATATTGGGGGATTGACCCGACCTCGCCGGATGTTCATCTCGGCCACAGCACCAACCTTTTTATATTGAAGAGATTTCAGGACCTCGGCCACAAGGTCATTATTTTGATTGGCGATTATACCGCTCAGATTGGCGATCCCGCCGGGAAAGACAAAGTAAGAAAGGTGCTTACGGAAAGCGAAGTCAAGCGAAACTATAAAACGTACAAAAATCAGATATTAAAAATACTTGATCCGAAAAAAACCCTTTTTCGCTTCAACAGCGAATGGTGGGGTAAAATGAGCGCTAAAAAACTTTTGGAGATAGACGACCTTTTTACCCATCAGCAGGTAATAGAGCGGGACATGTTTCAGCGAAGAATCAAAGAAAATAAGCCCATCAGTATTAAAGAATTTCAGTATCCTTTATTGCAAGGTTATGATTCTGTTGCCCTTAAAACTGATATTGAATTGGGCGCCACCGATCAGTTGTTCAATATGCTGGCCGGCCGGGAACTGGAAAAAATTTATCTAAAAAAAGAAAAAATTGTCATAACAACTCCGCTTTTGATAAATCCGAAAACTGGGAACAAACTAATGAGTAAAAGTGAAGGAAATTATATTTCTCTCCAGGATTCAGCAAATCAAATGTATGGCAAGGCTATGGCACTGCCGGATGAAGTGATTTTAGATTGTTTCCGTTTTTGCACCGACCTTCCTGAACAAGAAATTAAAAACGTTGAAAAGCAGCTTGAATCCGGCGGCAACCCGCGCGACGCTAAAACCAAGCTGGCGCACGAGATTGTCGCGATTTATCACGGCGTTAAAAAGGCCGAAGAAGCGGCCCATGAATTCCACAAAATTTTCATTGATAAGGAACTTCCGGGGAAAATATCAGCTGTCAGCTTGAAGGCGGGCCCTTACCCGATTGTAGACCTGCTGGTTAAGACAGGCCTTGCCTCTTCAAAATCAGAGGCCAGGCGGCTTGTTGAACAGGGAGCGGTGAAAATTGACAGGGGAGCCGTTAAAGACATTAAAGCTGAGTTGAAGATCAGTGGTTCTATAGTCGTGCAGGTAGGTAAAAGAAACTTTAGAAAAATAATTACAAAATAATAGCTGAAATAATAAAACCCCCGCCAACATCTGCGAAGATGTGGTGGGGGTTTTCGTTTAATTTAATAATTACCATCTTCGTCATCCGCGGTATCCACGTCATCTAAGCCACTTAACTCGTCTTCTTTTTTCTCTTCTTCCTTAAGCTCGTTGTCCCAATTATCTAAGTCATCGGTGCCGTCACCTGAGCCATCTTTATCATGGCCGGCGTACTCATCATCGTCATGTTTTAATACTATAAGTTTTTGTGTCATAAAATTTAATTGTTCAAAGGTTGTTGCTCTAGTAATAATCCCGATGTTACGTCGGGGTGACAGCTAAAGCTGTCATTACCCCTCCCCTTAATTTAAGGAGGCCGACCTTTATTTTGAGCTTATTTTTTTAAATTTTTATTAGTATAGCAGGCGGTTAAAGCTACCGCAATAGCGTCGGCGGCATCATCCGGCTGGGGCATTTTTGGCAGTTTTAATATGCTCATTACCATTTTCTGGACTTGGGATTTTTCGGCCCGGCCGTAGCCCGTTAGGGCGAGCTTCACCTCGGTGGGAGCGAACTCCATAAGGTTAAGGCCATTTTGGGCGCAGATGTTCAACAAGACTCCTCTTGCTTCGGCTACCGACAAAGCGGTTTTTGTGTTCTTTGAAAAAAATAATTTTTCAACGGCGGCGGTTTCCGGACGGTGCTTGCCGATTAACCCGCCAATTTCGTCATTTATCGCTTTTAAGCGCTCCACTTGACTTCGTTTTTTTGCCAATTCGAGGCAGCCGTATTCCAAAAGATTAATACTGTCGCCGCGCTTCTCAAGAAAAGCGAAACCGATTCGTGAAGTGCCCGGGTCAATACCCAAAATTATTGACATAATTTTTCCTACGAATTACGAATTTTCTCTAATTACGAATTCGTAATTCGATTATATTCGTAATTGGTAGGTTAATCTTCAGATAAGCGCGCTTCTTCTTCGTTAGTATAAATATTGTTGACGTCTTGCTGATCGTCCAACGCTTCGTAAATCGCCGTCAGCTCTTTTTTAACGGTCTCATCTTCTATCTTTACCGGCGAGTTGGGCGCCCAGTCCGCGCCTTCGCGCCTGAACATCCATTGAATGGAACTCGTTTCCACAAATTTGCCGTTGTGATCGGATAAGATTTTTTTTATTTCGGCGAGAGTCCTGTTTTTGTTGTCGGTGATTGTGGTAATCAGCATCGCCACGCCGCCTGGCCCGAAAGCGCCGTAAGTAATTTCTTCCAGGCGCGTGCCGGCGATTTCGCCCGTGCCCCGTTTGATCGCGCGGTCGATGTTTTCGCGCGGCATATTGACCTCCCGGGCCTTTTCTATGGTCGTTCGGAGCGTCGGATTACTCGCGGGATCGCCGCCTTTTTCCCGGGCGGCAATGGTAATAAGCGCCGAGATTTTGGAAAAGATCTTGGAGCGTTTGGCGTCGGTAATCGCCTTTTTATGTTTGATTGTTGACCACTTGGAATGTCCGGACATAAGAATTAGAATTTAGAAAATATCGTCCCTTCGGGAGATCTCCCGTAGGGAGAGAATCTAGAATCTAGAATAATAAAGACTCGGTATGCTTTGTCAATTGTTATAATAAGTTAGGATTTTCCAAAGGAAGAGCCAGCCCCAAATGATCGTAAGCGAGGCGGGTGGCGATGCGGCCGCGCGGAGTTCGCTGTAAAAATCCGAGCTGCATCAAATACGGCTCATAAATATCTTCAATAGTTTCTATTTCTTCCGAAGTAGACGCGGCTAAAGCCTGGAGGCCAACCGGTCCGCCGTTGAATTTTTTAATAATCGCCTCAAGCAGTTTTCGGTCGGTTGGCTCAAGGCCCTGGTGGTCTATTTCAAGTAGGCCGAGAGCCTTTTGAGCGGCGGCTTTGTCGATGTAGCCTCGTCCTTCCACTTGCGCGTAATCGCGCGCTCTTTTAAGAAGCCGGTTGGCGACGCGCGGAGTAAAGCGCGAAGACTTGGCTATAAACTCCAGAGCATCGGAATCGCAGGAAATTCCCAAAAGCTGTGAAGAACGTTCCAGAATTTTTTCAATGTCCTGCTTGTTATAGAAATCAAGCCGAAAAGTAGCGCCAAAGCGGGAACGGAGCGGACTTGAAAGCAGGCCGATTCTGGTCGAGGCGGCGATTAAAGTAAAAGGCGGCAAGTCGAGTTGCAGAGTTCTCGCCGACGGCCCCTTGCCGATAATAATATGCAAGATGCGGTTTTCCATTGCCGGATATAAGATCTCCTCGACCATTTTATTAAGGCGGTGAGCTTCGTCAATGAACAGAATATCCTGCGCGTTCAGGTTTGTCAGCACCGATGCCAAGTCCCCGACTTTTTCGATAGCCGGTCCGGAAGTAATCTTGATGTTTGCCTGCATCTCCCGGGCTATAATATAGGCTAGAGTTGTCTTGCCGAGCCCCGCCGGGCCGTATAAAAGGAGATGGTCAATGGGCTCGCTTCTTCTTTTGGCGGCTTCTATAAGAATTCTTAGGTTGGTTTTGACTTTATCCTGGCCGATATACTCGTCCCACGTTTTTGGGCGCAATGCTTGGTCCAGGGTCCGGTCTTCGGGTTTGAACTTTGGATCGGTGGTTTGACTTGACATTAAAGTAATTTTATATTAGAATATTAGCGATATTTACGCGGTCAGTGATCTCTGGGCAATATAGGCTTTTAGACACTATTTAGCCTTTCCGGGATTTTCTCTAGCCGGGTGATTTGGTTCCGACTGAGTCATTCCACAGGATTCTCCTAACCCCTGGAGCTGGCTTCAGGGACTATTGCCCAGAGATTACTGACCGCGATTTTATTTTATATAAACTTGCCCAATACCCTTTCAGCTTCCTCGATTGTTGTCATGCCGCTCAAAATTTTGATGGCCGCGTCTTGGATCATGGTTACCATGCCTTTTCTTTTCGCGTTGGCGCGAACTTCCGCTTCGGCGGGCGAGGTGATAATCAAGCGTTCCATTTCATCGTCAATCTGGAACAGTTCCACTACCGCGATTCTGCCGGAGTATCCGGTGTCGCAATCGGGGCACTTATTTGCGACCGGAATCTTTACCTTTTCGTTCAAATCAACCGGTAATTTGGCGCGCGCCGACAGATTCGCCATTACTTTTTTTAAAGACTCAAGTTCGGGCTTGGTAATCGGTCTCATTTCCGCGCACTTTTTGCAAACGCGGCGCACCAGACGCTGAGCTATTGCGACGTTGATTGCCGGCGCGATGATTGGCGGTTTAACGCCCAAATCAATCAAGCGGGGAATAGTTCCGGGCGCGTCATTGGTATGTAAAGTTGAAAGAACCAAGTGGCCGGTGAGCGAGGCGTGCATGGCAATTTCGGCCGTTTCCAAGTCGCGGATTTCGCCTACCAGGATTACGTCAGGGTCTTGGCGCACGATTGAACGCAAACCGTTGGCAAACGTATAGCCCTTGTCCGGTTCGACTTGAGTTTGAGATACGCCCATAATGTGGTATTCGATCGGATCTTCAATTGTGATAATTTTAATTTCTGAGGTCAGTATTAATTTAATAAAAGCGTAAAGTGTGGTGGTCTTACCGGATCCGGTAGGACCGGTAGCAAGGATCATGCCGGTTGGCTTACGTAGCTCATCGTGGATTATTTTCAAATCATCTTCTCTAAAACCGAGATTTTCCAGCGTTAGCTTGGTCGCTTCAGGATTTAAAATACGCATTACGATATTTTCGCCCCAAGCGCCTGGCAGGATTGAAGTTCTGATTTCTATTTCGTTCGTGACAATAATGGTGAACCGGCCATCCTGCGCCTGTTCATGAATATTGAGTTTGAGGCCGGAAAGAAGTTTGACGCGGTCAAGCAGCGGTTTGTAGGCGGAGTAGGGCAGAGTCAATATATCTTCAAGGACGCCGTCAAGACGGAGTCGAAATCTGACAGCTTCTTTTTCCGGTTCAAAGTGAATATCGGAAGCGTCAAGAACCATAGCGCCCGCGAGTACCGCCTCAACCAGTTGAGTGGCGCCGCCGATAAAGAGTTTTTCCAAAATGGCTTTAAAAACATTAAGATTTTTTATTTCCGTCTGGAGCTTGTCAAAAACAAGTTTGGTTATAGCGACCTCGCCGGTAATTTCTTTTTCTTCGCGTTCCGCGGGGTACTGGTTCCATGCTTTTTCCAGACTTGAGGGCGAGACGACGAACATCTTGATGTTATAGCCCTTTTTTTCCAGTTCGTTGATTATAGCCTGAACATCCGTCGAGTCCGGGTCCAAAACCGCAAGACGCAGAGTCTTCACTTCCTGATTCATAATGGCGATTTTGGCCGCTTGAGATTTAGCCTTGGACAAAATACTCAACGCGTCGGTTTCAATGGGGATAAAAGACAAATTAATATAGGGAAATCCTCTTTGATCGGCTATAATTCTAGCTCGGTTTTCTTCTTCTTGACGCCTGACCTTTTCCAGTAGCGATTTTTGTTCTTCCGCTTTAGTGTCCATATCCCCACACTAAAACAAAAACACTCGCTTCACAAACCGATTCATCCACACATCGGGTAATTTTTAAAAGAGCGTTAAAATCCGGCTAATCTCATTCTTTAAATCAGCGGAGGCAAGCGAAAATTCCAAAAATTCATCATGAAAATGGCCATTTTGGTTTTGGGCTAAAATCTGGAGTCTGGACTTATTTTCTGACCAGGTGAAAGAAGGCCCTTTTTCGTTGAATATTATAAGAGTTTTTATGCCGGCGACATGGTTTCTTAGCTCTTCGGTAAGTTCTTTGTATTCAATGGGCTGCCTTATCCCGTCTTTCGATAAAATCGCGCTCCAATAGATATTTTTTTCTTTATTAAAACGCAGGCGGGCCATCAAACCGCCCAAAATCTTGATGTTCTCCAAATTTATTTCTTCGCCGTCGTGGGAAAATTCAAAATCTTCAATTGTTAAAGTTTTGCTTTTCGGCGTGATGTAAATTTTAAGCTCATTGTTCAGCTGGTCGTAGCGGAGCTCTTCAACCGGATTCTTTTTTAGATTGAGAGAAATAATGAAATCTTTGATATTTTTTTCGGCCATAATATATCCTACGAATTACGAATCTTAGCGAATTACGAATGAAAAATAAAAATTCGTAATTGGTAGGTGCAGATTAATAGATTAGCGTAGCGCCAGCCGAATTCGCAGTCAAATTTTACTGTGGATAAGTCAGGTAGTGAAAATTGGGCTGCCCTTTCAAATTCTTTTGCCCGACTGCTTCATGTTTTGACCGCTATAACCTCTAAGAAATATAAAGAGCGTATTCGCTGTGATAAAGAATTCGAAGGGCAAAACGAATTTGTCCAATTTCTACTACCTGATAAGTTTGGAAAAGAAACCCTCGGGATTGACAAAACCTTATTTCGGCGTAAAATATCAAGCAATAAAGACGCTTACGACAACCAGACAGGAGGGTTCCCGATGAAACGATTCGGGATTCTCGCGGCCTTTGCAGTTCTTTTAATCTCCGGTTGTAGGGTGGCAATCCAGCCCGTTATTTACCCGGCGCCGACTCATCCGCCCGTTATCGTTGTTCCGTCTCCACCGCCTGTAGTCGGTACGCCGCGCTGGATCCCCGGCCACTTCGAAAGCCGTTGTTATACCAGGCCTGGTGGCCACACCTACTGCCCGCGGACCTGGGTTCCGAGCCACTGGGAGTAAAAGAAATTAAAAATTATAAGTGAAAAATGAAAAATTGAGCGTTGCCTGAGCAACGCTTTTATTGTTAATATTGAGCCATGTTTGAGCGCTTGGAAATAGTGACAAAAACCGCGGATGAAACCAAAAAAACAGCGGCGGCATTGGGCATCGAATTAAAGCGTGAGAGACGCCAAATCAACGCTTTAATAATAGCTTTAGAAGGGCATCTTGGTTCCGGCAAGACTACTTTTATACAAGGCCTGGCCGAGGGCATGGGCGTCAAGGAAAATGTTTTGAGCCCCACGTTTCTGATATTAAAGCAGTTTTTCCTGAAATCCGGACGCTATAAAAATCTTTACCATATTGACGCCTATCGTCTGAAAAATCCCGGGGAGATGATTGAGCTCGGATTTAAGGATTTAATCAACGATCCAGAAAATATAATTGTCATTGAGTGGGCGGATAAGATTAGAAAAATATTACTCAAAGATACTATTTGGATTAAATTTTATAATTTGGGAGGAGATAAGAGAAAGATTCTTATAAACTTAAAGCTCAAAATTCAAAACTCAAAACCATAACCCAAAAACTTAAAGCTTTTAGCTTTGCGCTTTGGTTTTGACATTTGAGTTTTGCGTTTTGAGTTAAATTTTTAACAAAAATGAAAAAATTTATTTTGATAGATTCTCACGCCCTCATTCACCGGGCTTTTCATGCCCTGCCGCCGATGACGACAAAAAGCGGCGAGAGTATCAACGCGGTTTATGGGTTTACTTCCATATTGCTTAAGACAATCAACGAGTTTAAACCGGATTATATAGCGGCCGCTTTTGATTTACCCGAACCGACTTTTCGCCACGAGGAATATAAAGAATACAAAGCGACGCGACCTGAAATTTCTCCTGACCTCGTCAGCCAGTTTTCTCTTGTCAAAGAGGATCTGGAAGCTTTTGGAATTCCGGTCTACGAAAAGCCGGGTTTTGAGGCAGACGACATTATCGGCACAATTGCCAAGGAACTCAAAGGCAAAGACATCGAGGTTCTGATTTTAACCGGCGACATGGATACGCTTCAGCTTGTCGGCGGGAATATCAAGGTCTATATGCCCAAGCGTGGGCTTACCGATACTGTTATTTATGATGAAAAACAGGTTTTAAGCCGCTTTGAAGGATTGAAACCGGACCAACTTATTGACTATAAGGGGCTTAAGGGCGACCCGTCCGACAATATTCCGGGAGTGAAAGGCATAGGCGAAAAAACCGCGATTACGCTTTTAAATAAATTCGGAAGCATTGAAAAGTTATACGAAGCGGTTGAGAAAGGCGAGGCAACAAAATTTGTCAGCGCTTCGGTTTTAGAAAAACTTAAAGCCGGAAAAAAAGAAGCGTTCTTTTCAAAAAAAATCTCAACCATTAACCAAGAGGTGCCCATAGATTTTGATTTGAAAAAATCCGAATTCAGCGATTTTGACAGAAATAAGGTCATAGAACTTTTCAGGAAATTTGGTTTTATGAGTTTGATTGACCGCCTGCCGTCAAATGTTGAGCAGGGAGCGCTCTTAATGCCAAGAGCCGAAGTGAAGAAGATAAAATATTTTGAAGCGCCGAAAGACATTAAAATCGAAAAATTATTATTGGAACTGAAAAAAGCCAAAGAAATTTACTTTTCCGGCTACGGCGATGGAAATTTGCTTATTTCGGCGGCAATCGGCGCCGGAGAAAAAATTTATTATGTTGATAAAAAGATCCTGTCGTGCCTCGGGGATATTTTTAGCAATCCAAAAATAAAAAAAATCGGCAATGATTTTAAAGTTCTGGTAAAAACGTTAGCGTCCAATGATATAGACGCAGGGGGGCTGGATTTTGATACTACAATTGCCGCCTATGTTATTAATCCGGGCGAGCGCGATTATGGTCTGGCGCGGCTTGTCTTAAAAGAGTTCGGGGAAGAACTGCTGGAAATTTTCAAGGAAAATCAAAAGGATGCTTTAGCGTTGCAGGTGAGTTTCATTCAGCGTCTTTATCCTATATACAAAGCGCGGTTGGAGGCGACAAAAACCGCGGAGGTCTTTGAAGAAATAGAAATGCCTCTTATTCCGGTTTTGGCGAAGATGGAGATGCTCGGCATTGAGCTCAACGGAAAAAAACTGAATGAATTAAGCCGTGTCATTGATCGGGAATTAAAAAAACGAGAAATGGACATTTATGATTTGGCCGGAGAAAAGTTCAATATCAGCTCTCCGCAACAGCTTTCCGAAATTCTGTTCGTTAAATTAAAAATTCCCGGGGCGCGGGCCGGCGGCAGGATCAAAAAGACGCGCGGAGGCGCGCTGTCAACCGAGGCGGGAGAACTGGAACGCCTGCGGCATCATCATAAGATAATTGACCACATTTTAAGATACAGGGAGTTGGCGAAAATTAAATCTACTTATGTCGACACTCTGCCGGCTTTAGTGGACAGGAACAACCGCATTCACACGACTTTTAATCAAACCGGAACCGCGACCGGCCGGCTCTCTTCCCAGAATCCCAATATGCAGAATATTCCCGCCAGAGGAAGTTTTGGTGATGAAATCCGTAAATCCTTTGTGACCGCGAAAGGTTTTGACATGCTTTCCTGCGACTACTCCCAGATTCATTTGAGGATAGTCGCGGCGCTTTCCGGCGACAAAAAAATGATCCAAGCTTTTGAGAAAGGCCTTGATATCCATAAATTTACCGCCTCCATTGTTAATGGAGTTTCGATGGATAAGGTTACTCCGGAGATGCGTTTCGCGGCCAAAGAATTAAACTTCGGGATTATTTACGGCATGGGAGTCCAAAGCTTTTCCGAGGCGGCCCATATTAGCCGCGACCGTGCCGAAGAGTTTATGAATGACTACCGTAAAGAATTTTCCGGCGTAGCCGCCTATCTGGAAAAACTCAAACTTGATGCCGCGAAAAACGGTTATGCGGTAACCGAGTTCGGGAGAAGGCGCTATTTACCCGAGATCCATTCTCCTAATTTTCAGCTGCGGTCTTTAGCCGAACGGATCGCGGTGAATATGCCCATTCAGGGCCTTGAGGCCGATATTATGAAGAAAGCGATGATTGAAATCGGCGGTTGGATTAAAAAAGAAAAGCTGGAAAACGATCTCCGCCTGCTTTTGCAGGTTCATGATGAACTGGTTTTTGAATCTAAGATCGGCTTAGCTCGCAAAGTCGCGCCAAAAATTTTAGAATTAATGAGGGGGGTGATTAAATTAAAAGTCCCAATTCTGGCCGAAGCCAAGGCCGGTAAAAACTGGGGAGAGTTGAGAGCTATTTCTGATATTGTTTTCTAATCAATAGCTTGGAACCGCTTTAATGATCTCAATCGGTGTTTTGAAATTCAATCCCATGTGCGGCCTCTCGGTATTGTAGTATCTAATCCACTCCGGTATTTCTTTCTGCCAGGCTCGGAAATCTCTCGGTATCCGGTGCAGGCACTCATCCTGCAACGTTCTGATAAATCTCTCCACGTGGCCGTTGTCAGTTGGCGTTCTGACTCTCGTATGCCGGTGAGACATTCCGTCATGCACGGCAATCTTAGTGAACCATTTTGAAAACTCCGAGCCGTGATCAGTCTGGATTGTCTGGAAAGCAAAAGGCGCTGTTTCCTTTGCCTTCTTCACGAATCGAGTCGTCGCTCTGCTGTTCACTCGCAATACCGGCTCGGCGTATCCCCAGCGAGAACATACGTCGATCAGAGCGTACGCGGACAGACGGTCATCAGGCGCTCCCTCATGGACAGCGTCAATTTCCACGAGAAATCCTGGCTTTTCAGGCATTGGCCGGGACGGATACTGATGCCATTTCTTCCATTTCGAGTACTTGGATATACCGCACCGTTTCAGAGTTCTCTTCACGCTGCTCAAACTCACCGCGATGCCCTGTTCGGTGATTAGCCGATGGCACAGAATCTCGGCGCACTGACCACGCTCGGCCCGAAGCTCCAAAATGATCATGACTATTTCCGGATCGAGCGCTTGAGGCGAATGTTCCGGCCGCGACGATCGGGTCGGGATGAGCTGGGCGTTTTGAGGCAGCAGATGGGCTCTAGCGACCCATTTCACAACGGCGCTATGAGTGAAACCGAAGTGTCTGGCGACTTGCCTGACGCTCCAGCCGGACTTAACCAGACGCGCCGCTTCCATGCGGATGCGAGGCAGACGATTGTATATGGTATACATTCCCATATTTTACCAGGGTGGTTCCAAGCTATTGAACCACAACAACATGTTGACTTTTGCGCCGAAATATGATATAATGCAAACATAAGATTAAAGCTGTTTTCCAACTGAATACTAAACGCGCAAAGGTCTCGCCTATGCTGAAAAGCTACGGCAGGCCAAAGGAGAAGCCATGAAGAAGCTGCTGTTCGTCTTCGCGATCGTCCTTGCAACATCGGCTTGCGTTCCGGTATATACTGGCTACCATGTGTCCAACTACGGTTGGGTACATGGGCAGACACCGCTTCCTGGCTCGCCTGACAACCCGATCGTGTGGCGCCGGTACGTCCAGCCAGGCGGCCGCGAGGTCTACATCCCCGGTCCCTGGCGTCGATAGGTCTTTTTTCCCTAGATCGCGTCGCGAAGCGCGATCGGGCGACGTCATCCTGACGTTTAGCCAAAATCCTCTCGGCCAAAACGCCTTGAGGTGCCCCCGACTCTGTCGGGGGCGTTTTTCTTTTTGGCCTAAATTTTTAATTTTTATCCATTATCAAACATATGCATTAATTAAAATAATTTAAATTATATTGTTGATAACAGCCTATTGCTTTTTAAATTTAGATATGTTACAATTAACAAATTACGCAGGTAACTCTTTAAAAGCTTATCTGGGTATTTTATACAATATGAAAAAGACATTTATGAAAAAGACACTTTTAATAGGGCTGATTGTTGCGGTTGGCCTTATTTTTTTATTCAATAATTCAGTTTCGGCCCAAAATGTTACGATAGAAGATTTGCAAAAACAAATTCGGGCTTTGCAAGAGCAGATCGCGGCATTGCAAAACCGGCTTAAACTCCAGCAATCGACGGTTCAAACTCTAACAACGCCGTCGCCGACTTTCGGCCAAAATATTGCCGACTTTAACAAGAATCTTTATTTTGGCTTGAGGCAAAACGCTGATGTTATGGATATACAGGAATTTCTTACGGATCAGGGATATTATGCCGGACCCATAACAGGTAATTTTGGATTACTTACATTGCAAGCGGTTAGAAAATTTCAGCAAACTCAAGGCATTAATCCAACCGGTTATTGGGGGCCTTTAACAAGAGCGTCCGCCAATCAGATTATGAGAAAAATAGTCGGTATAATCTGCAAATCGGAAGAAAGTTGTCCGGGGGATGTTTTGCCTTCATATAATCTAAAAATAACTTCTGATTCTTTGACGGGGGACAGTACTCTGCCCGGTATTGTGGGAACTTATTTTGTCGTAAACTTTAAAGTTTCCGGCGGATCAGGCAACTATGAAATAACTCCCCAAAACGATAATCTTCCCGGACTTTCTTTTACCCGTACATATTGTCCTTCGGGCCTTGTTTGCGCTCAAGTAATCAGTCCGGACACGATTACGCTTTACGGTACGCCAGTAAAAGCTGGCGTTTATGACGTAGTCATAGTGGCGCGGGATTCTTATAAATGCACAACCAATGTTTGTCCAATGGCAACTTCGCCCGCTTACTATCCGAATTCCTACGGGAAAGCCAGATTTTCGGTGATTATAAAAGATAAAACCTTAGCCAGTCAGCCGCCGGTTATCAGCGGCGTTTCCGGTCCGACACAACTTAAAACCGGCGAAGTCGGCATTTGGACTGTTAACGCTTCCAATCCCCAAGGCGGTAATTTGAGTTATCGCGTCGTTTGGGGCGATGAAATAACTGCTAAAGAGGGCACTGCGGTGGCGCCCCAAGCTGTTCCCTTTATCCAGACCGCGAACTTTTCCCATGTTTATCAATATCCCAGCGTTTTTAGCCCCATTTTCTATGTGGTAAATGACCGCGGTCAGGAAGCCAAAACCAGCATTAGCGTGAATGTTATCGGAACAGGTACCCAACCCTCCATCACCGTGACCTCGCCCAATGGCGGGGAGTCATTCAAAAACGGCGGATATGTTTATATCACATGGGTAAATAATTCTTTGGCTTCTAATCAAGGAGTCCAACTGCAGTTGTGGGATGAAACTGGAAGTAAATATCTTGCGCCAATTTGTTCATTTTGCAAAACCGCAATTCCTACCGGAGACGCGGGTTACAATTGGTATGTTTCAAATGATTTAACCGCGGGCAAATATAGGATTAGAGCTTCGGTAGTAAGTACCCTTGCCAACGATATATCAGCGACTGCAGTAGATTTCAGCGACGCACCGTTCAGCATTGTGGCGGGGACGACTGTAACTCCTCCA
>Ga0156051_116_pt2 | contig 14373 bp, 16 predicted proteins | sample RifCSPlowO2_02_FD_107704 | JGI IMG/M metagenome (GOLD analysis project Ga0156051, IMG submission 107704) | Candidatus Azambacteria bacterium RIFCSPLOWO2_02_FULL_44_14
TCCTTATTCTTTCCGCCACACCCGCGACATCATCTACTTTAAGTCCGCCGACCAAATCATCCAGTAAAATATATGAATAATTAAACCCTGCCTCGTGATAAGCCGTCCTCGCCAATATCCTGCCGCCAAGTTTCACGGCATCGAGTTTCTGATGGCCGTAAAGCAGATGCTCAATTTCCGCGATGCCGACTCCGAAATCTTTCATAAGCGAGAGGGCCCGCTCCAAGGACTCGGGTTTTGCGGTGTATTTGAAAAAACCGGTATCCGTCAGAAGACCTGTCATCAACGCCTTGGCGATATCTTGGTTCAACGTAAACCCCGCGGCCTTGAAATAATCAAACATGAGTTCGCAAGTCGAAGGATAAGAGGTGTCGATGACTCCGAAGTTTTCCAGTTGGCCGTTTTTAGGATGATGGTCAAGCGCCAAAAGCGATGGCCCGTGTTGGGCGAAATATTCCTCAAGGCCCAAACGGTCCCGCACGCCGTAATCAAGGCCCAAGACAAGGTCGTAGCGTTCGGATGGAACATTATCCTTTATCAGCTCAATCCCCGGCAAAAGCTTGAACATTTCCGGCACTCCGGAAACAGAAAAGGCGTAAAAAGGTTTGTTAATTTTCCCGAGATAAAACGAAGCCGCCAGAAGCGAGCCAATAGCGTCGCCGTCAGGATCGCGGTGCGCCGCCACCAAAACATTTTTGGCGGATTCAATCGCGTTCTGGACATCTTTGAAATCACTCATGCTCTTTCGTTTTTTCTAATAATTCCTCGATATGCGAGGCCTCTTCCGGATTTTTATCAAACTCAAAGCGGATTTTTGGCACCGGCCGGACTCTCATTTTCCTGTTAAACAATTGCTGAATGTCAAAAATAGATTTTTGGAGACGACTCATAACACCTTCGGCCTTTTCTGTAGGAAAAACCGAAACCCAAACCGTCGCGTGGAATAAATCCTCGCTTATGTCCGCCCTCGTGATGGTCACCAAAATGCCCGGTTCGACATCCAAATAGTCAAAAAGGATTTTACCCAGTTCTTCTTTTATAAGTTCCCGGTATCTTTGTTGGCGTATTTCACTCGCCATGAGTTTTAAACTAATTTTTTAAAAAATATGAGCATGTCGCCTGCCGCGATTTTCGGCTCGCCCGGTTCAAAGACCATGCCGCACTCTTTGCCTTCAAGAACCTCGCTAACATCTTTCTTTTCCTGCTGTAAATTTGTTATCCGCCCCTCGCCTAAAACCATGTCTTTACGCATCACTTCCACGCGGGTATTTTTGACTGCCTTGCCCTGCGCTACTTTCCCGCCGATAACCTGCCGGTTTTTTTCCTGGCGGAAAATAGCGAGAATATCTAATCTGCCTAGTTCTTCTCGGGTGGCCCTTGGTTTAAGCCGCGCTTCCGCTTTTTCTTTAAAAGAGTCAAGAAGTTCGTAAATGATTTTCCCCTCTACTATATTGATTGTATGGCCGGAGCCGGACGCCACCAGAGAGCGTATCATATTTTGCGCCGCCGAATCTATTTTTACGTTAAATGCCACAACGACGGCTCTCGTCGTCAGCGCCTGCTTGAGGTCGGACTCGTTGACATCGCCGGCTTCCGATTTTAATACTTTGACCGCGCCGTTTTCCAGTTTAATTTTGTTCAGACTGTCTGTCAGCGCCTCAACGGAACTTTGGACGTCTCCTTTGACGATTGCGTAAACATAGTTCGGTTTAACCTCCGGCTCAAGCGTCTTTTCAATAAAATCACCCAATTGCTTTGCCATTTTAATTGCCGCGGTAATCGGTTCCTTGCTTGTAATAAACTCGGCTCCGACATCGGGAGTATCTTCAAGGCCAATTACAAGCGCCGGCGAAGAAAAAGTCGCGGACCCGACCGGTTTGCCTAAAAAATCTTCAAGCGCTTTGACGCGCCCCGAAATGCTTGAGGCGGCAATATAATCGCCGACCTTTACGGTACCATCCAGCACAACGAGCGAAGCGGTCGGCCCGCGGCGGGGATCCCGGCGCGCTTCAATTACAACCCCGCGCCCGTCGGAATTCGGGTCGGCTTTAAGATCGGCGACATCCGCCAAAAGTCCGATTAAATCCAGCAGTTCTTCAACTTTTGTTCCTTCTTTAGCCGAAAGTTCCACCGATGAAATCTGTCCACCCCAAGATTCAAGAAGAACGCCGTTGTCAGCCAGTTCTTTTTTGACCTTCTCCGGGTTGGCGTTTGGCTTGTCTATTTTGTTAATGGCGACAATGAAAGGCAGTTCGGATTTTTTGATATGCCCAAGAGCTTCTATGGTCTGTGGTTTCACTCCTTCGTCCGCCGCCACCACTAAAACCGCGATATCAGCGACGTGGGCGCCCCGCGCCCTGATTTTCGAAAATGCTTCGTGGCCGGGCGTATCCAAAAACGTAATTTTACGCTCTTTATGTGTTATTTCGTAGGCGCCGATATGCTGGGTAATGCCGCCGGCTTCTTTCTCAACCACACTGGTTTTGCGGATATAATCTAAAAGTTGGGTCTTGCCATGATCAACATGGCCCATCACTACGACAATGGGCGGCCGTTGAATTAAGTTTTTAGTTTCGTTATTAGTCATAATCGAAAAATCATACAACAAAAAAGCGGCCCTGTAAAGCCATCGAATAAGAATTTTCAATTTTTAATTTTCAATTTCTAATCAATGATCTAATTATCAATTTTCAAACATTTAAGAATTGAATCACTGTCTCCCTTCGAGAGATTTCCAGAGGGAGAGAAATTCATTGAAAATTGGAAATTGATAATTGGAAATTATTTAAGATGTGCTATATTTCACCGAATCGATATTTTCACCCTTAATTATTTTATCCACCATCAAAATCTCTTCTAAAAGCCCGTCAACCATGTCGTAGTTCTTGGCCTCCTCATATGTCACCCAGGCGGAGTTGATGCTATCGGAATCAAGTTTGACTTCGCCGGAAAGATACGGCGCGTAAAAACTTAAAATCACCGCTGGCACGCCGTCCGGCCGGATAAAAGTCATGTCCAAAAGATATTTGATTTTATCCACCTCAAGCCCCGCTTCTTCTTTTATTTCCCGCCTCAAGGAATTCTCGATTCCAAAATACCAATGGTCACTTGTAGTCTTGGGAGTATTTATATAGTCATCAACATTAAGGCCGCCGCCCGGCACGGTCCACTTGCCCGAAAACGCTTTTTTCTCAAAACTTCTCTGAAGCAATAAATATTTCTTTGTCTCGCCGGAGCTTTGTGAAGGCGGGCCGTCACGATAGATGATGCACGTTGAGGCAATGCGATGAAGTTCTTTATCCATACAAATAATCTATCACAAAATTAAAATCGGCTCAAAATGAGCCGATTAGATTTTATGCAGCTTTTTCTTTGGTAGCATAGGCCGCCGCCTGCTTAACGCACTCCTCGGCCGTGAGCCCGACCCATCGGCCCTCAAAAGGCACGTAAACAGTTTTGACGCCGGCGAGATAAATCTGCGACGCGCAGCGCAGGCAGGTAAATTCCGGATACTTTTTGTTATAAGGCATAAAGTCCGTAAAGAATCCCGCTGCGTAAAACTCGCACTCGCTAAGCGGAATCTTGCGCCTTACCATCTCCCAAATTGCAAACTCCTCGGCATGTCCGCAAGCGCCGATCATTGACTCGGTGCGCGACTGGATTGAGAACCGAATACATTTTGGGTCGCAAAAGTATTTGAGCGGTTCTAAAATTTTATTACAGCCCCGATAGATCATTCCTGAACAATTGGTTATGACACAGCCGACCCAGAACTTCTGGCATGACGAATCAAGCGCGGCATTAAAACAAGCGCGATAAATGTCGTCTTCGAAAAGCGCGTTCTCCTGATTCAGCGCCTTCGCTAATCGCCAGGCCAAAAGCTTATAGCGCTTTTTGGTTGCGTCGTGAGATAGAGGATAAGAACGTGCCCTGACTACCGGCGTCAATCCTTGGGGACGCTCCCCGCAAAATTGATCCTCTGTAAAGTCGATTTCCCGGCCACCAATCAGTCGATTCCAATAGTGGGACTTCATATTGGCAAACTTGGTGTCCTCAAGAGAAACGCGGAGAAGCTCGCCGCCAAAAAGATTCTGGGCAATAAGCGAAACCACGGCGCAGTGGCCCCAAAGCGGATTATCCGGCGTCCAGCCTTTTGGATCGGCCGAAGTTTCCGCGTCGCAAATCAACGGCAAAATTTCCTTAAACTTTCTAATGGTGCCGAGCGCGTCCATCTATTTCCCCATTTAGTTATCAACGAACTTTCTCTTTACATATCACAGCTCGAAAAAAAATGCCAACTTAAAACTGGTCCCTTGCCAATTCAAGGAAAACAAAAACAGTCGCCGATGGCGACTGTTTTTGTTTGAAAGGATTAGTAGTCCCTGCGACCGCCTCCGAAACCACCTCCTCGCTTGAAACCACCTTCCCCTCTGGGGCGCGGCTCAAACGGACGGGCTTCGTTCACGGTAATGGTTCTGCCGTCAAGCTCTTTGCCATTGAACATGTCAATCGCTTTGGCGGCTTCATCATCGTTGGACATTTCCACAAAGCCAAAACCCTTTGATCGGCCTGACATTTTGTCAGTAATGACAATCGCCGACTCTACGTTTCCGGCTGCGGAAAAGGCCTCTTTCAAGGCATCGGAGGTTGTGCTGTAAGACAAACCCCCTACATATAATTTCTTAGCCATTTTGTTTCTTTTAATTTAGTTCTTCTGAATGACAATTTTCATCGCGAAATTTTAAAGATGCGAGCGAGGCGAAGTAAAAATTTTGAAGCGTATAATTTACGGTAAAAAATTTTACAAGCCGTAGCCGCATATCTAAAATTGCAGCGGAAAGGTTGTTATTCGGAAGAACTATTACGTAAGACGACCTCTCTAGGTCCTATTCCTACGCGCAAAAGGCATAAGAAATAGAAAACTCACGAGAATACTTACCATGTAAGTGTACTCGAAAACGGGAGAACTGTCAATCTTCTTGCTAACACTCCCTTTTGGGAGTGTTTTGTTTTTGCGGTATCTATTTGAAAATATCCTTTTTAATAAATATCGTGTTTGCCTACTGTATAAAACCTCACGGTATTTTTATCAGCGAAATCAAATATAACCCTATATTGATAATTTATTGAGAAAGCCCAGAAGTCACTTAGTTCGCCGTGGAGCTTATGAGTTTTAATTCTGGAGTCAAATGGATTTTCGCGGAAAATTTTTTCTTTCTTCTCGGCTGCATCTTTTATCTGAAGCGGCAGTTCCCCATATTCCTTATCGAACTTCTGCAGATAGAGAATCTTCATTAAATAAACATCGCTATCTTAAATCCCTAAAAGAACGCATGATTTTCCCCCTACCTGCTTCAAATTCTTTTTTCATATTCTTCAGTTCCTTAACTAAATTGTGGGTGCGTAAAAGATGGCGAAAAAATTCGCTTACGCTGGCGTAATTTTCAATTTTAACCTCTTCCCTAACTCTCTTAGCCAATTCTCGAGGCAGAGATATGTTAATAATGTTTCTCATTGTGTAATAAAATATATTACAATACTATCCATAACAGAAAATATAATCAAGTCCAGCATTCTCCCAACTGGCGGAAGGGGTGGGATTCGAACCCACGTGCCCCTTGCGGGGCAAACGGTTTTCGAGACCGTCCGATTAAACCACTCTCGCACCCTTCCAAATTTAACTATAAACTAACTTTATAAAAAATTCACCCTCACGATCTTTTATAGATGTGAGGGTTAATCCCGTTAGAAGTAAGCCGCCGTATTCGGCGGATGCCATTGCGTAAGAAAATCGCAATGGACTTCTAACGGGACTAATGATGATGCCTGTGGCCGTGACCCGTTCGATTCTGCTCAGGGTCATGGTGAGTAACGTCAAAGCCATGATCGTGATCACGGTCGGAGCCAGAATAATTCGGGTCTTTTATTATCTTTATGAATTTCCTTACCGCAATCACAAAGAAGAAAATCGCAAATGGCAGTAAAATTGAAACGAGCAGAATGCGGGTCATCTGATTCGCTCGAACGCTTTCCAAAGAGTCGCGCCTACGGCCAAGGCCCCATGATCGGCCAAAACGATAATCTTCGCACGCTCTTCAAGCCGCTCAAAAACTTTCGCCAATCCACTCCTGTCAAGCATCGGATAAGAAAGAGAAACTACGGCTTCAGCGTTAGGAAAATGGTGAGTATGGATGATTGCGCCGATTTGGAGACGCTTTTCACTCTCAATTTTGAGGTAGCCATCAACAGTATAGTCATCCAAAACGGAAAAGAACGTAGAGAAGCGCCTGAAAATACCGTCGGCCATCCAGACATCCGTTGACGGCTTTTTGTCGGGGCTATCAACTCTCATGGTGATACTGCCCTCGTTCCAGTTAACTTCGCGCACCCAGACAAAATCGTCCGGCTGGAGGCGGCCTTTGTGAGAACCGGCGGCGATCATGATAAATTCGCTCGTAAGAGAATTTACTCTCGCCGCCATGTTGCCGTGCGTGCTTTCGGGCTTGCCTTTCACTTCTGGCATATAACCTCTTTTATAAAGCAGGCGGCCGATTTCTCGCATATCGCGGCAAATGTGGTGAAATCCGAAGCCCCAAGGACCCGGTCCGCTTTCCTGAATGATCTTCCAGTCTTGAATGTTGGCGAAGTCCGGCATGGTTTCATCCGGCGTAATTTCAAAAGACTAACGCGCTCTATAGTATATAATAATTTTCCAATTCTGACCAGCGTAATACTAAATTATGATATATCATAAAAATGGTAACAGTTGCCTGATATTACTAAGTTTGACAAGCGGAATAATGACGACTATTTTAAAATCAGCTGTTCTTTTTATCTTATTTACCGAGAATTCGCAATGAAATGGACTCCAAACATCAACAACTAAAGCAATATTCCCCCGCCCATCTGATAAAGGGCGGGGTTTAGTATTTTGTGGACCCACGGGGAGTCGAACCCCGGACTGCTCCATGCCATGGAGCTGTGTTACCACTATACCATGGGCCCGTCTATTTAACCGTCTTTATTGAAATTTGTTGAAAAAATACCACAAAATAGCTATAATTGCAACGCTTTGCCCCTGTCGTTCAATGGACAGGACGAGAGTTTCCTAAACTCTAAATCTAGGTCCGATTCCTAGCAGGGGCACTAAAATAAAATTTGTTTTATTTTAAAAAAATTAATATAATTGAATTAAAAACTATGGCTAACAAATCACAAACAGTAGAACTCGTAAAAAAAACCCTGCCGGCGGTGGTTTCAATCGTTATCGCCAAAAACCTGCCTAAACTGGAACAGATGCCTTTTGACCTGTTTCCTTTTTTCGGCTTGCCTTTTGACCCGCGAGAACTTTATAAAAACATTCCGCCGGAAATGCTCGACGAGCATGGTCGAGTCAAAGTCGGCGGCGGTTCCGGATTTTTTATATCCAAAGATGGCCTGATTCTCACTAACAAGCACGTGGTCGCTGATCCGCGGGCGGACTATTCCGTCGTTACCAACGACGGCAAAAAGCTCCACGCCAAAGTCGTCGCTCGCGATCCAATAAACGACGTGGCGATGCTCAAAGTTGAAGGCAAGAGTTTCCCAACAATTGAAATGGGCGACTCTTCCGGGCTCGATTTGGGAGAAGACGTCATTGCCATCGGCAACGCCCTTGGCCAATTCCAGAATACGGTTTCTACCGGCGTCGTTTCGGGACTGTCGCGAAACATCTCGGCGCAGGCTGGCATGGGCGAAATGACCGAACAGCTTCGCGGTGTCATCCAGACCGATGCCGCAATTAATCCGGGCAACTCCGGTGGCCCGCTTATCAACGCCGACGGAGAAGCGGTGGGTATCAACGCCGCCGTTGTTTTCGGCGCCCAGAATATAGGTTTTGCGATTCCAATAAACGCCGCTAAGAAAGCTATGGCCGATATCAAGAAATACGGCCGTATCAGAGCGCCATTTTTCGGAGTCCGGTACACAATTATTGATCCGGTCATGCAAAAAAGATACAGCCTGCCGGTTGATTACGGCGCTTTAGTAATCCCCGAATCTACTCCTGGCGATTTTGGCGTCATCCCTCACAGCCCGGCCGATAAAGCGGGGATTTTGGAACGGGATATTATCCTTGAAGTCGATGGCGCGAAAGTTACGAGGGAAAAACCGCTGCAAGATACAATCCAACAGCATGAAATCGGCGACAAATTAAGAATGAAACTATTAAGAAAAGGAAAAGAAATGATTGCGACTTGCGTTCTTGAAGAAATGAAGTGATGACTTTCTCAAAAATCCGACCCTGTAATTACGGGGTCGGATTTTTTCAAGAGAACTTAATTTATAGTCGCTTCCTTGTAATTCTTCAGATACGCCTCAAAAGCCGGGTCTTTCATCGCCGTTTCCAGCGCTCGTTTGGCGACTATAAGGGAATCCATTTCTTTATACACTTCACCCAAGGTGCCGCCGACGCTGTTTTTAAAACCATCCATTTTTGATTGGGTTATTGAAGCGGTCAAAATGCTGCGCGAAAGCGCCAACTGAGTGCGGCTTAAGGTCAGTGCCATACTGTCCATAAAAGAAATGGTATTGCCTAGGGCGGAAAGAGTATTGGTCCGCGCATCGGATTGAGCCGCCATCAAACTGCTTCTTGCCCCGAGAAAAAAGTCTTCTGTTTGGGTCCGGCTTTTTTCCGCCAGTGTTTTTAAAGACGAATCATTGGCACTAAAAAATTGGTTGTGCTCCACATCCTCATAAATCGGGAGCATTATCGAAAAGGCTCTCTCGCCGGAAGCTAGGGCCAAATCTATGGCCTTAAGGCTTTTCGCAAGGTTCTCGTTGGTGGCAGAGTAGGCGGCAAACATTTCATCGGGAGTATATCCCCTTGGTTTCGGTTGCGGCTTTGGCAGAGGCGGCGTCTGGTCTTGGTTAACGAGGCCCTTAATAGCCCCTTCGTCCAACTTAACGCTTTCCGGAAGAGGAGCCCCCGCCGGTTTGAAAAAATAAAAGGCCGCCGCGCCAGCCGCTACAGCCAGAATGGCTATAAGAATATAATATTTTCTAGTATCCATAATTGTCAGAATATAATATCAAACTTTTGAGCAAAAGTAAAGCCCCTTAACTTGGGGGCATATTTTTAAATTGCAACTCAATTGGCTCAAGAACTTTATCCTCGCTCTCCATATCTTCACTGGCGCGCTGCAATTCCGTAAAAGTTTCACGGCATCTGTAACAGTGGTTGATGTGATCCATGACCGAAAGCATAAATTCGGGATAGCCGAACTGCTGGATTCTTTTGTAAATCGGCTCCGGACAGTCCGCGGCTCCGGAGTTCTTCATCACAAAATAGAAGTGGCCGAAAATAATGTCGCTTTCCGGACATTGGCCGCTCTGAACGCTCCGAAGGCCCTCTAAAATCGCCTCCTCCCAGATTAGCCGGCCGTATTTTTCACCACAGCGATGGCAGAAAAATGTATGAATTTTGATTAAATCCGCTTCTTCGCAATGACCGGCACTTCGCGCAAAATCAAGCAGCTGCGCGTCCAATGGACAGGGATCCAAAAACGCCGCGAGAATAGGATTATCTTTGATTTTTTCTCTAGCCCGGTTCAAATGGCTGCTTAAGGTTTACATCCAATTCTCTTCCATTTCTTCAGTGATAGTAAAGTTGGGCGGAAAATGCTCCGCCAGGAGCTTGGCAAACCACAAAGGATAGCCAAAAATGCTTACCAAAAGCCCCGCAGTTTCCATTTCGAGCCTTTCATTCAAAAAAAAGAACTTGCTTTATTTTAAAGCACGCATCATAGATTGTGTCAATAAACTATCGCAATACGATGCTATAGCATCGTATTGCGATAATAAGCGATGCAAATGTTATCAAATAAATTATGGAGTAAGTTATAAAGCGGGTTATAAAGCGGGTTATAAAGCGATGATTTGCTCCCAAGGCAAATCCGGCTTGCCGAAGTGGCCGTAAACCGCAGTGGCTTTGTAAATCGGGCGACGCAAATCCAGGCGTTCGATAATCGCCTTCGGTTTGAAATCAAAATTTTTCAGGACCAAACCGGAAAAATCTTTTCCATCGTTAGTTTTGGCCGAAATCATCAGCGGTTCGGCCCGGCCTATGGCATAAGCCACCGAAACCAGGCAGTCCTTAGCCAAACCATTAGCCACGATGTTTTTGGCGGCAAAGCGGGCCATGTAAGCGGCCGACCGGTCCACCTTTGTCGCGTCCTTGCCCGAAAACGCGCCACCGCCATGAGGCAGAAAGCCTCCGTAAGTATCAACCATAATTTTCCTGCCGGTGAGCCCCGTGTCGGCCGTAAAACCGCCAATGACGAACTTCCCCGTAGGATTAATCAAAATCTCCATTCCGGAAATATCGCCAATGACCGGTTTTATCAAGCGTTCGGTCAGAAGCGCTCGTATTGCCTCTTGGGTCACAAATTTAGAATGTTGAGCGCTGACTAACACGGTTTTCACTTTTCCGTCTTCAAGCGTCACCAGCGCTTTGCCGTCGGGTCCGAGCCACTTGAAATCGGAATTGCTACGCCTTAAATTTTCAAGACCTTGCGTCAATCGGTGAGCCAAGACTACGCCTTTTGGCAAAAATTCCGGCGTCTCGTCACAGGCATAGCCGTACATAATCCCCTGATCGCCGGCCCCGCCGGTATCCACCCCTTGGGCGATATCGGGCGACTGCTGAATTATATTCGTGATAATTTTCAAACCGTCTTCGTGGCCGATTTCACGATAAACATCGCGAGCAATTTGAGCGGCATCAACATCGGCATTGCTTGTCACTTCCCCGCCGACTACGAGTAACCCGTGTGAGCCGAATGTTTCAATCGCGACGCGGCTTTGCGAGTCACCGACCAGATAGGCGTCTAAAATCGCGTCTGAAATCTGGTCGCATATTTTATCCGGATGCCCGGAGGTTACGCTTTCAACCGTATAAAATGATTGCTTCATAAATTTTCCTACTAATTACGAATATTCTTAATCCGTGAGTATTGGTAATTTGTGGGTTCTTAATAATAAATCCCGCGTATGCGGGAAAGAAAACGACAGAATTATCTTCCCCGAGATCGGGCCGAATTTAGCACCTGCCTGATATTTCGAAATATCGATATATCGAGTGGTTGCTGGCGGGTCGCGAGGGTCGGAACCCTCGCCCGATTATGAACTTTGACATCTTTTTCGCCGAAGACGATCAAAGTTCTAATACTGGGCTCACCGCACTCTTGATAACTTTATTAAATTGTAATAAAGATTATATAACTTTTCGAATATCAATTCAACGACTAACGATCGGATAAAGTTTCTGACTTCTTCACGACCAGCATATTGCGCCCACCTTGCAAAACGGTTTGTTTTGATCCGGTCCAATCGTGCCAAGCTCGGTCAATGGTAAGAAAATTATAGGAATAGCCATCACCAAATTTAGTTCCGGGATCGTTGGCGATAAAAGTTCTCGTATTGTCGTCATAGCCGCGAATTAAAATCATGTGATAATCGGGTCCTGGCGGAGTAAAATGCGGGTTGTTAAGCAGCTTGCCCGCAACCGGCAAAATCACCACATTGCCATCGTTTAATTCTTTTTTAACATCTCCAAGCAAAGCATCTTTCTTAATCTCGTAGTTCGGATAATTGTAGTAATCCCTCAGTAGCCGCGCGGTCTGTTCGATATTGGTGTCTTCGTTAAACCCGAAAATTTTATTTTCAAAAACCGCAAGAGACACTATCTCGCGCGCCGCCTCATCAAGCGTCAAAGTTTGCCCGCGCGCCCATCGCATCGCCATAATCAGGTCGGTCTCTTCACAGGCCTCGTTATAAGGCGGCGCCCACAAACCAAACGGAGCCTGAGAGACAAATGGAACGGAGAGTAAGACGCTCGGTTTCAGGGCATTCGCGGCCAAGCTATCCGCGTCCGAAGCAGCCTGGATTTCGGGCTGGCTATTTCGCGAGTTAATTTTCGGCGGCGGCGCCGGTTCAGACTTCTGCCAATAAAAAAACAGGCTAGAAAAAACCAAAGCCCCCATTATAGCTATAAAAATAAATCGTTTCATTGCATTTCCTGGTTAATTGACGAAATAAGAAAAAATTGTTTTCATTTTAACACTTGTTTCTTTAAAAATAAAATGGAACAAAAATGCTGGACCTGAATAAAATCGAGCGAGTGATGGTTTTCGGCGCCCACGGCGATGATGAAATTATCGGCTGCGGCGGCACGCTGGCTTACTTAAGCGAACTGGAAAAAGAAATTTGCGTTATCACTTTCACTTACCGTGAGACGTCTTATTTAAAAGTATCCGAAAAGTCTATAGCCATGAAGTCGGCCGACCAGGAGATGCAGGATGCCGACGAAATTCTCGGCATCGGCAAACGGGTTGTTTTCGGCCTGCCTTGCCGTGGCGTAGTTAACGACAAAGAAAACTTCGAACGCTGTATGAAGCTTATAAGAAACTTCCGGCCTCACGTGATTTTTACTCATAGCCCCACTGACTTTCATCGCGACCACCGCGCCGTTTCCTTGATGACTGATGAAGCCAGAGAAAAGGCCTGGGAAAACCTCCAATCTGACTGGGGCGACCCTTGGCACACGCCCTTGGTCTTTTACTATGAAATCTTCAATCTGATCTCCCATCCGTCCCTAATTGTTACTTTCACTAAAGAATGTCTGAATAAGAAACTTAAGGCAATGGAAAGCCAGGTAAGCCAAATTTCGGTCCTGCGCGGCATTAAGCAGCAGATTCTGGGCAGGGCAATGGAACGCGGGGCTTTTGCCGGAGGCGAAGGCGTTTACGGCGAGGCGTTTAAACTCTCCGATTACTTCCCGATGTTTTTACGGCAAGGAGAATAAAAGTTAAATCCGGCCTTTAAAGCCGGATTTTAATTTTAAAAACTTTATTAATTATAGGGGGCTGTGCATATTCTATAATTTACTTCTAGCTACCTTGGTGATATAGTTGTATTAAGAAGCTTTATTTCATTATTAATTGTCAATAAAATAAAAAACTATGCACGATTTCATTTCTGAAGAAAAAAAGGATTTCAAATTCAAAATAGGCATTGCGTTGGCTTCGGCTCTTACTGGTTTTATAGCCGGCGCGATAGTCGCGAGTTTTCTTTGGTACGCGGGATTAGACTATATTACTAAAGAACTAATATCATTAGAACTAATATCATTTTAACTTACAAGCTGTTTCAAGCTGGCACGGCAACAAACCCGGTTCCGCGGAAAAGTAGTAATTAAACAAAAAAAATCCGTCCTGAGTTTATCGAAGGACGGATTTTTTTAAGTTCTACTCAACTTCTAAAAGTTCCGATAACTTTCCTTTGTCAAAACCAATAATAACCTTCCCGTCAATATCAATCACCGGAACGCCCATCTGACCGGATTTCTCCACCATTTCTTGAGTTGCTTTTTCATCAAGCGATACATTTTTTTCTTCATAAGCGATATTACGCTCTTCAAAAAACTCCTTGGTCATTTTGCAGTAAACACAGGTTGGAGTAGTGTAAATTAGAACTTTGTGCATAGTGTTAAGAATTATGAATTATGAATCAAGATTTAAAAATTATTTCGACGATTTGATTATCGCATAAAAATTTATTTTTGCAAAATCGATAAAAATATGGTAAAATAACAAAATCTTTTTGGTGGGCGTAGCTCAGTGGTAGAGCGCCTCGCTGTGGCCGAGGCTACGGGGGTTCGATTCCCCTCGCTCACCCATAAACCAACCCCGACATAATGTCGGGGTTGGTTTTAAATTATCGTCCCAAGAAAAAGTTCAGAATCGCGCCGAAAGGAGAATATTGAAGCAGGGTTTGCGGCGCGGTTGACTCCGTTGGCGGAGGAGCGATGGGTTCTGTAGTTGGAGGCGACACAAACTCGCCCGGAGGCGGAGTAAATGTCCCCGAGGGTTGCTGGAAATCGCCCGGAGGAGGCGGTGTGAACCCGCCCGGTGGCGGTGTGAATGTTCCTTGCGGCGGCATCATATCTTGCGGGGGCATTTGTCCCGCGGGAGGTTGTCCCCCTTCGGGGGATCTCTCGGAGGGAGAAAATCCTTCCGGCGGCCTGAATCCCTCTGGTGGTCTAAAACCCTCAGGAGGTTTATTAGGACCTTCAAAATTATGCTCTCGCGCAGGCTCTCTGAAACCTTCCGGCGGTCTTTGGCCGTCAAATCCAGGCGGCGGGCCAAAGCGATCCTCGCCCTCTCGATTTTCAAATTCCTGGCGCTCTCCTTCCCTGCCTTCTTCGCCCGGAGGCGCTTGCCTAAATGTTCCGCCAGGCGGCGGCCCGCCGGCTGGGGGACCGAATTTGGCACAGTCAGAACGATGAGAGGGATCGGAACAATATCTGATGCATTCCGTAGGACTGGAGCAACCGCC
>Ga0156051_111_pt2 | contig 12448 bp, 14 predicted proteins | sample RifCSPlowO2_02_FD_107704 | JGI IMG/M metagenome (GOLD analysis project Ga0156051, IMG submission 107704) | Candidatus Azambacteria bacterium RIFCSPLOWO2_02_FULL_44_14
GTAGCCGACCTGACGGAGCATTTCCAGATCATACTTGGTTCTTTGCTCAAGGCGTTCGGCTTCAAGAAGTTTGCCTTCGGCGTTGAGATCTTTTAATCTCTCGCAAAGCTCGTTTTCAATATTCGCCAAAGCCAGATCCACTTTTTCTTTCGGTGAAACGAAGTGCTTGGCGGGCCAGATTTTAATAGTTTTCAGTTTATTGCCGGATTTTTTGGTTATGGATTTAATTTTGCTTGCGCCCAGTTCCAGAATAATAATTTCGTTTCCGACGGGCGAATGGATTTCCAGAATTTCACCGCGGGTCCTGAAATTTCCGGCGCCCGGGTCGAGGTCGTTACGCGAATACTGAAGACTGACGAGATGCTTGAGGATGTCATCCCTTTTTATTTTCCGGCCGGCGGACAGATCAAGGGTCAGATTCTCGTATTCTCTGGGACTGCCGATGTTATAAATTGACGAGACCGATGCCACGACGATAACGTCGTTGCGGGTAAGGAGGCTTTGGGTGGCGGCATGGCGCAGGCGGTCAATCTCCTCGTTGATTTTAGCGTCCTTTTCTATATAGGTGTCGGTCTGGGGGATATAAGCTTCGGGCTGGTAATAGTCGTAGTAAGAAACGAAATAATGGATTGCGTTTTCCGGGAAAAATTCTTTGAATTCCTGATAAAGCTGGGCGGCAAGTGTTTTGTTGTGCGACAAAACCAAAACCGGCTTTTGGAGTTTTTCTATGACCGAGGCCATTGTAAACGTTTTGCCTGAGCCGGTAACGCCGACAAGTGTCTGATTTTTTACGCCGTTTTTAAGATTATGTGTTATCTTGGCGATTGCTTGCGGCTGGTCGCCGGTCGGTTTATAAGGAGAATATAATTTAAATTTCATTTTGTCGTGATTTGACCAGGAAGTGAAAATTGGACCTGCCCCTCAAATTCTTTTGCCCGATAATTCAAGTTTTAGCCGCTATGATTTCTAATACACATATAGAGTATATGTGCTGTAATAAAGAATTCGAATGGCAAAAACGAATTTGTCCAATTTCTACTTCCTGGTTGAGTTTAAATTTCATTTAACTTACTATAGAAGTATGATTTATTTTTTGGAAGGCAAGGTTGTGCTAATAAGCGACAAATTTTTCGTCGTTGAAACGGGCGGAATGGGTTTTAAGATAGTAACTCACGCTGAAATCCTTAATAAAATACCAGAAATTGGGCAAAATGTCAAAGTTTACACTCATCTTTATATGCATGAAGACGCCCGACGCTATCTGGTTGAACTCTATGGTTTTCTGGACTCGGAAGAACTGCGGTTTTTTGAGCTTTTGATAGGCATTTCCGGAATCGGGCCGCGCTCGGCTTTGGGCGTTTTATCTCGCGCGCCGGTCAAAACCCTGAAACAGGCGATTGTAAACGAGGACGAAACCTTTTTCACCAAGGTTTCCGGCATCGGCCAGAAAATTGCGCAAAAATTAATTCTGGAATTAAAGAGCAAACTTAAGGGCGAAATCTCTCCCGAAAGAGGCAGTGATTCGGAGCAAATGAGCGAGGTCCTCGAGGCCCTAATCGGTTTGGGGTACAGCCAACGCGACGTTCGCCGCGTCTTGCAGGAATTGCCGAAAGACCTAAAGACGGTCGAAGCTAAAGTTAAGGCGGCATTACGGCTTCTAAGCCGCAAATCCTAATTTTTAATTTCTAATTTCTAAACAAATTTCAAACTCCAATTTCCAAATTTCAAAACGTTCATTTTTGCAATCTTCCGAGTGGGAAGAGTTTCAGCAAGCGGTCGGAAGAAAAACCTGGAGGATCCAGGGTATTTTATTAATTAGGCAAGACCTGCCGCTTGGTTTCGATTATCTCTATTCGCCCCGGGCCGATATGAGTGGACCAGACGGCGCGATGGCGCTTGGCGAAGCAAAAAAAATCGCTGAAAAGGAAAGGTTGATATTCCTGAAAGTTGAGCCGGAAATTGCCGATTTAGGCGCTTTGAAGACCCTCGGCTTTTTCAAATCCGCAAAAGAAATTCAGCCGTCGGAAACGGTAATTATTGATCTGACGCAAAGCGAGCAGGAAATCCTGGATAGAATGCATGAAAAGACGCGCTATAACATTCGCCTGGCCCAAAAGCATGGCATTGAAATCAAAGAACTCGGGGACGGTTTTGATCCGGTTTGGGAAATTTTCAGAGAAACGGCGAAAAGAGACAGATTTTCTCTTCATCCCAGGAGTTACTATGAAAAAATGGTTGAAGTTTTAAAGCCGGCCGGGCTGCTGAAAATTTTTGGCGCTTTTTATAAAAACGAACTTGTTGCCGCGAATATCATGATTTTTTATCCCCCACCCTTGGAGAATAAAACTCCGTTTTCAGCGCGCGAAGCGCAATTCTCCAAGGGTGGGGGACGCGTGACATATCTCCACGGTGCGTCCAACAACGACTTTCGCAACTTGATGGCTCCTTATGGTCTTCACTGGCACATTATCAAAGAGGCGAAGGGGAATGGTTTCGAAGAATATGATTTTTGGGGGATTTCGGAAAGATACGCTGGCGTGAGCCGTTTCAAAAAAGGCTTTGGCGGTAAAGAAACAATTTATCCCGGCTCTTTTGACTATTTGTCTAATCTATTATGGTATAATCTCTATAAACTAGGATCAGGGCTAAAAGATATCTTAGGGTTTAAAAATTTAAATTAGATTTAAAAATTGAAAATTTTTCCTAAACTCCCATGCCGCTGTAACTCCATCTATCAATGATGAAACCGATTTTTCTTCAAAAAATCAATAACCTTTTTCATTTTTTATGGGCGCTGGGGTCGGCGTTTTTTTATCGCTTCCCTTCGCAAAAAATGGTTGTGATCGGAGTGACCGGCACTACCGGAAAATCGACGACCGTTGAAATGATCGCCGCTGTTTTAGAGAAGGTTGGTTACAAAACGGCATCGATCTCCTCTATCCGCTTTAAAGTGGCCGGCGAATCTTCCGAAAATCTGATGAAACAAACTATGCCGGGGCGGGGATATTTGCAAAAATTCTTGCGTAAAGCGCTAGATTCAGGATGCCAATACGCTGTGATTGAGGTTTCGTCGGAGGGTATTAAACAGCACCGCCAGCGATTTATCAATTTTGACGTGGGCGTGATTACCAACCTCGCGCCAGAACACATTGAATCGCACGGCGGTTTTGAAAATTACAAAAAAACCAAAATCAAATTTTTTACCCAAATAACTTCCAGCCGCGAAAAAATCATTGGCGGGAAGGAAATTAAGAAGATTCTGGCAATAAACAGCGAAATGTCAGAGACCGTACAATTTGCAGTCGGCGACGTTCCTATTATTGATTTCGATTCAAAAAAAGCCGACGATGTTAATTTAAAGCTGGTGGGCGAGTTTTGGAACCTTAACGCTAATGCCGCTCTGGCGGCGGCTCAAAGCCAGGGAGTAGACCGCGGTCTGGCGGTTGGCGTCCTGAATTCGATCGAGAGTATTCCGGGGAGAATGGAGGAGGTAAAAGAAGGGCAGGATTTTAGAGTTTTTATCGATTATGCCCACACACCAGACGCTTTGGAGTCGGTTTATAAGACCCTGAGCTCTAAGCCCCAAGCTCCAAGCTCCAAATTAATTTGTGTTCTTGGAGCGGCCGGAGGCGGCCGCGACAAATGGAAGCGGCCGGAGTTCGGCAAACTGGCTTGGCAGTATTGCGATGAAATTATTCTTTCGAACGAAGATCCCTATGACGAAAATCCTGAAGAAATTTTAAATCAAATTTCTTCAGGATTTTCGCAAATTCGAAATTCGAAATTCGAAATTCGAAATTTTCATAAAATACTCGACAGGCGTGAAGCTATTGTAAAGGCAATTGATTTGACTCGCGGAAGCGACATTGTCATTATTACCGGCAAAGGATGCGAGTCGTGGATGATGGTTGCCGGAGGCAAAAAAATTCCTTGGGATGACAGAAAAATCGTCAGAGAGGCGTTGTTAAATAAAAAATCCGCTTAGAAAGCGGATTTACTTTTTGTCTATTTTGTCCTGTTGTTTTTGGAGGAAATCTCTGATGACTTCAAGGAATTCCGGACAAGCTGTGCTTGTTATCTGGGGATTCGCTAGCATCCAGACCAGGATCATCAGAAAGGCATGGATAGAATCCAGAGAGCCTTTTACAAATTTTTCTCTGTCTTCCGGCGAAAGTTCCGCCAGGATTTTTTTGGCGTAGTCGGAGACCTCCCACATAAAGTTTCCGATTCTGTCATTGGACAATGTTAAACAACCGCTCAAGTTTTCTTCGCTAGCCATATGGCCGCTCCTTTATCGTCCTCGACGGCCGTTTGCGGAAAGCATATCAAAAGGCCGGGAACAGGGCAATTTTTTAAGAACCTATCTCATAAATCGCTTTGCTTTAAATTTTATTTTGTTATATATAGAGGATAGATTCAGGCCTTTAAAAATATAAATCCCACGCTCACGAGTGAATGTGGGGTAAAGAGAAATCCGATGAGAAAAGATCTCGATCGGGGAACGTATCTCGATTTGTACCGCTATTTGCTTTTAGCCAGGGAAGTTGAAGGCAAAGTAAGGGCGGAATTCGGCCAGAACGAGCGCGCCTCGCTTGTGCCTTCTGTCGCTCTCACCAGCTTTGGCGAAGAAGCGATAGGCATTGGGAGCGCTTTGGCTGCCGATCCTAAGAAAGATTGGATTGCGATAGGTCATCGCGCCATCGGCGCTTGTTTCGTTTTCGGCCTGACTCCCGAGGAATACCTTTCAAACCACTTTCTGCGGTCTTTCAGTCCGATGGGCGGCCGCGACGGCAATATTCACTTTGGTTTTCCGGACAGGCATATTATCCGATTTATCAGCCACATGGGCGCTAACGTCCCTGCGGCTTGCGGCGTTGCCGATGCCCTTAAGTATGTCTATATTATGGAAAAAACTGGAGAAGCTCTGCCGGTAGTGTTATGTTATTTCGGCGATGGCGCGGCTTCTCAGGGAGCTATTCACGAGGCAATGAACTATGCGGGCGCCAGGAATTTGCCGGTTATCTTTGTTGTTGATAATAACCGCACCGCTATAGGCACCCCATACGAAGCCCAAACAGGCGCTTTTTCGATCGCCGATCGCGCTCGCGGTTATGGCTTCCATGGCGAAATCGCCAATGGCAACGACGTTCTTGATGTTTATCATCGGACTCGTCAGGCCATCGAGCGGGCCAGATTCTTATCAGCGCGGACCCGCGAAATTAAAACGCTCAATCTTCTGCGGGCGCCTAGCATTATCGAATGCCTCACTCTCAGGATGTCGGGCCACAATGAAACCGAAAAAGTGCCTTACGTAAATTCGCAGGAGTATAACGAGTGGATCGGCCGAGATCCTTGCGGCTTTTACCGTAACCAGCTGCTTAAGATGAAAAAGAGTGAAATTCTGGCAAAAGTTTTGGATCCCAAGGAGCGAGAAAGAATCAGCGTTCCGGAATTTTCTGAAGAAGAACTTGCCGGCATTGATGCGGAAGTCAAAGTGATGGTCCAGGCCGCTTATGACAAGGCGGCCCAGTCGTCAAAGACGACTATCGAGAACGTTTCGCTTAGCGTATATCCCCAAAAGTACGTTGCCGATAACAATCCCAACCATTTTGACCAGGAACCAACGGCCGCGTTTTCTATTATTAACCGCAAACTCACTAAAGAAGATCGCGAGGGGACTATTACCCTGGCGGACGCGATTAAGGACGCCCTGCATATGGCTTTGGAGAACGATCCTAAAGTCAGGATTTTTGGCGAGGACGTTTGCGGAGCTTACGGCAAAAAGGGCGGCGTTTTCGGGATTACTCAGGGTCTTCCCGAAAAGTTCAACGATGGCGATTTCTCCGGACTCTCCGGCGTTGACCGTGTTTTTGACACGCCAATCGCCGAAGGCGCGATAATTGGCTCGGCTATCGGGCACGCCATTGCCGGCCTCGTTCCTATTTGCGAAATTCAGTTCATGCCGTTTATCTCGACTTGTTCCTTCAGCCAGCTGATTGACATGGCCTCGACTTACTACTTCACCACTCGCCATCCGCTTGGCTTCGTAGTAAGGACCGCCTACGGCCTTGGTTTTTACGGCGGGCATTTCCATTCAAACTCTCTTACCGAGGCGATGTTCTATCATACGCCCGGCCTGAAAATCGTCTGTCCTTCAACGCCTTATGACGCCAAAGGGCTTCTTTTACAGGCGCTTGAAGAAAAAGCGCCGGTGATTTTCATGGAAAGCATTTGGGGCTATTCGCGGGTTCGCGGTCAAGTCGATAAAAACTATTATAAAGTTCCTATCGGCAAAGCCGCTCTGCGGCGCAAGGGGAGCGACCTGACGGTTGTTACCTGGGGCGCGCGGATGTATTTTAATTCGGTTTTGCCGGCGGTCTTGGAAACGGAGAAATCCGGCGCCTCCATTGACCTGATTGATCTCCGGACGCTCAAGCCACTGGATATGGCCGCGATCTACAACTCCGTTGCGAAAACGTGCCGGGTTCTGATTGCCGGCGAAGATATCGCTAATGGCGGTATCGCCGAGTCAATCATGGCTAAGATTATCCAGGAATATCCCTATATCAGAGGCAAAGTTTTGGGAGCTCCGGATACGCCCATTCCCCAATTTGAAGATTTCTACGCTCCTAATATGCAAAAAGTTTTGGAAGCGATTGAAAAGCTAACGGACAGGAGGCCGCAGGACTATGCGAGTGACGCTTAGAGCTAAAGTCGACTATACGCTTGATGGTTTCGAACTGATCGAATGGCACAAAAATATTGGTGACAGAGTCAAAGTTGGCGACACGCTTTTTACCTATGAGACGCAAAAAGCCGCCGCCGAAGGCGTTGCCGAATACTCGGGTGTCCTGAGCGAGATCAAAGTTCCGGCCGGCACGGTCGTCAGTAAATCCGACGACGAAAATTCAGACGACTGGAACATTGTCGGCTACTTGGAGGCGGATTAATGATCGTGCCGGAACTGGAACTTGAAACGGTCGAGCCCAGTTTCAGGCGACTCGCTATCGCGGATAATTTAAGGAGAAGTCTGGCCACCAAAGTTCTGGTTGCCGCGGCAGTAGAAGTTAACCTGACCGATTTTATGTTTTTCCGCGATATCTTCAAGAAAAAATTCGAATCTCAATGGCAAGCACCATTTCGAATTGAGATTTTTATGCTCAAGGCCATGGCCGAAGCTTTGAAGGAATATCCGGCGCTTAACTCATGGTTCGTAACGGTGCCGACCCCCGCTTCCAGCGAGGCCCCGTCAACGGCGGTGGCTAGCCCGCCGGTCTATCAGATCAGGATGTATAAGAGTATCAACATCGGTTTGGCTTTTGCCGATGAAAAAGGCCTGATTGTTCCGGTTGTCAAAGACGCCGATCAAAAAGATTACGCGGCTCTGGCTAAAGAAATCGAGCGTCTTTACCAAGGCGTCAAAAACGGCAAATTGCCGCCGCGCGATTATAAAAGCGGCACGATAACCTTTAACAATCCCGGGGCCTTAGGCGGAGTTGACGGGTTTTCAATACCGCCGCCAGAACAAAGCGCAATTGTCTCTTTACACAAGATTGAAGATGTCCAGCGATTCAACAAGTGCTGGTGCAAAGAAGCAAAGCTGAATTTGGTCTTTGACCATCAGGCTTGCGACGGCCGGGAAGCGTTAGGGTTTCTTAATTCCATAAAATCGTACTTTGAATCCGAAAAATACAAATCCCACACATAAATTTATGTGTGGGATTTAAATTTTTTTGATGAGTTGGCGTAATACCAAACAGACTTTTTCACGCCAATCATTGGCGGAGTTAATTGACGTTCTTTTTCCATGGAGGTGACTTGGCAGTTTACAAGGCCGCAAGGATCAATGTGTTCGAACAACCTTAGGTCGGGCGAAACATTAAGATTGATGCCGAATCTTGATACCAGTTGCGAAATCTGGATGCCGACGGAAGCAATTTTTCGGTCTTGGACCCAAACGCCGCGGTTTATATTCGCTTTAAGCCCGGCTGTTATTCCGTAGTCTTCCAGGACTTCGATGACCAGCTTTTCCAGCCACGAAACTAATTTTATTCCGGCAGAAGATTCGGATACTTTTATTATTATATAAATTCCTAATATGCCCGGAGCGTGGCATGTTACAATGCCGCCTCGTCTTGTCTCTATCACCTTTATGCCGAGTTCCGCTAATCCTTCTGGCCATGTCCTGAAATGACACATTTGATCCTTTAGATTACGGGCACCCAGAGAATACACCACCGGATGTTCCGCGAAAATTAAAGCATCCGGGATTATGTCTTGCGTTCTTTTCCTCCAAAACTCGTCCTGAATTTTAAGGAACTCTTCGAAGTTAATCAGGCCGAGATCTTTTTCTATCATTTATCCCCCTTAGCTTTAGATTTTACATTATATTATAATGGATATTGGGTCGAAGCAAGTAAAATATTTTTATAAATATGAAATTGACTTTTTATGGCGGCGTTTCGGGCAGTGTTACCGGCGCCAATTATCTAATTGAAACCAAAAAAGGCACAAAGATCCTTGTTGATTGCGGTATGTTCCAGGGAGACCGCTATGCCGAAGAGCGTAATTATAAACCGTTTCCTTACGACGCTAAAAACATCGCGGCAGTTTTTATAACTCATGCTCATCTTGATCATATCGGCCGCTTGCCGAAATTATACAGAGACGGTTTTCGCGGCAAAATATACTGTACGCCGCCGACTCGCGACTTGACGGAATTGAGTTTAAAAGACAGTTTTCGCATTGTCTCCGACGAGGCAAGGGGTATGGGGATTGAGCCATTCTTCAGTGAAGATGATGTCAATGGCGTCATACAGCTTTTCGAAGGTGTGGCCTATCGTACCGAAATCAATCCGATTCCTGACGTTAGAGCGGTTTTGAGAGACGCCGGCCATATTCTCGGCTCGTCAATAGTAGAAATGTGGGCCGACGGTAAAAAAGTGGTTTTTTCCGGCGACCTGGGCAATCCGCCCACACCCCTTTTGCCGCCGACTGAAAAAATAGACGAAGCTGATTACGTGCTGATTGAGTCGGCTTATGGTAACCGCGTTCACGAAGATTTCAAAGAAAGAAAAAATATTCTTGAGGATCAGATTGAACATATAGGATCGCAGAAAGGCGTCCTAATGATTCCGATATTCGCTCTTGAAAGAACACAGGAGCTTCTTTTTGAACTTAACGAACTTATTGAAAATAAACGTGTCCCGCATTTGCCTATTTTTATAGACAGTCCTCTGGCCATTGCCGCTACCGAAGTTTATAAAAAATATCCAGATTATTATAATAAACAAGCAATGTATTTGATGGAAAGCGGCGATCAGCTTTTCAGATTTCCCGGCCTGACTTTTACCAAAACCGTTGACGAGTCTAGGGGCATTAATAACATCCCCGCGCCCAAAGTGATTGTTGCGGGCTCAGGTATGTCAAATGGCGGCCGGATTGTGCACCATGAACGGCGTTACCTATCCGATTCTCATTCAATCCTGTTGATTATCGGTTATCAGGTGGCCGGAACATTGGGGCGGCGGCTTTTGGATGGCGCGGCGGAAGTTAAAATTCTTGGCGAGATTGTGCCGGTGCGCGCCAAAATTACGGCCATCGGCGGCTATTCGGCCCATGCCGATCAGCCGAAACTTCTTGATTGGATTTCGCACATCAAAAACATCAAAGAAGTTTTTGTAGTTCAGGGCGAAGAGGCGGCAGCCAATGACCTTGCGAGTATCATTCGTGATCAATTGGCAATAAAAGCGCACGCGCCGGTGTTAGGCGAAAGTGTTGAACTTTAAGTTTGAAAATTTAAAATTGAAAATTAAAAAATCCCGCGTTACACGGGATTTTTATGGGTATCCTTGGTCTGTTTCTTCCAGTTGCGTTCTCAAAATCGGATGTTCGTTTTTTGAGACAAGCTCCCAGCCGATTTCGTCGACCATGCAGACTTTTGAGGAAACCATATTAACTCCTTTAACAAAGGAATACTCTTTGACATTTTTACTGATAATGGCGCCGGCGGCGATGAAAGCGCCGCGGCTGATGACGAGCGGCGTCGTTCTTGTCGTCGGGATGAGTTTCGCGCCAGAGCCGATAAAAACGTCGTCTTCCAAAATGGTTTGTCGTTTATATTTACCGTCATAGTTGCAAAAGATCACTCCTGCCGCGATATTGCAGCCGGCGCCAATGATAGCGTCGCCGATATGGCACCAGTGTGATGCCTGGGTTTGTTTTCCAATCTTTGAGCGGACTACTTCGGCGCAGTGTCCAAGATGGACTTCGTCGTCCAGTTCGAACCATTCACGGATCTTGACGTTGGTATCAATGCGGCAATTTTTTCCGATTATATTTCTTTTACCATCGGGCCGGTCAAAAATGTAAACGCTTGGTTCGATGATTGTGCCTTCGCCGATGGCGACGTTGAGGCCGATGTAGGTGTTGTAAGGATCAATGCAAAATCGGCTAAATCTTTCCATCAGGAAATCGCGACTTGAAACCTTAGGCGGGAAGCCGTGATCGTTCGTGGGTGAAGCATCGTCGTTCTGGCCTTCTCCTGAATTTAAAGACCCCGGGGTATTCAGGTCCCACATAGATCCTCCCTGTGTTTAAAGAACTCAAACTTTGTAGCAACAGAATGACAAATTGGAGTTGCCCTGTCAACCAATTCTACGATACGATAGTTATTGATGATAAAACTCGCGGTTTTAATCGGGCGGGGCAGCCGTCTGCCGAATTTATACCAAAAATTGCGGAACAATCCCGATATCAAATTCGAGGTTGTTATTTCGCACAAAAAAGAGGCGCCGGGCATAGATTTTGCCAAGGAAAACGGCATTGAGGCGTTTTACTTTCGGCTCACCGATTGGTATCGCGAGAAAACCGGCAAAGGCATAACAGAACTTTTGGCTGGTGAAAAACACGCGCTTCGCAAGAGCTATATGTCGTCGCTTGCCGATCAGCTTAAAGAACGGGACGCGGGGTTGATATTCATGACCGGCTGGGATTTGATTATGCTAAATGACTTTTTAATGCGGTTCCCGGGCCAGGTGATGAACGTTCACCCGTCGATTTTGCCGTCTTTCCCGGGCGAAAACGGCTGGGTGCAGGCGCTTGATTATGGTGTCAAGGTTGCCGGCGCCACGGTGCATTTTGTTCTTGATGAAGGCATGGACACCGGACCGATAATATTGCAAAAATGCGTTGAAATTGAAGAAAACGAGACCGCCGATTCTTTGCGCCAGAAATTGAATATCGTCGAAGACGAGTTAGGATCGAAGGCAATTGAATTGTTTGCCAAAGATCGCTTACAAATACAAGGAAGGAGAGTAGTGATAAAGTAATGGACCAAACATTTTTCAATTTTATTCATAATCTTACCGGTCGCTGGAGTGAACTTGACGCCTGGATGATATTTTTTTCTGAATATCTTCAATATTGGATGATAGCCGGCGTTTTGGTTTATGTGTTTTTCGGCAAAGGAGCGGCTCGCAGGAAAAATCAGCTTATGGTTTTTACAGCAGCTGTTTCAGCGATCATTTCCCGCGGCATTGTTACCGAAATAATTCGGCTTTTTTACCACCGGCCAAGGCCGTTTTTAGCGGAAAGTTTTTTTCCCTTGATTAATCATGTTGATTCCGGCTCATTTCCCTCCGGGCATATGACTCTTTGGTGGGCAGTAACGGCGGCGGTTTATTTTTATAATAAAAAACTGGCCGTAGCACTAGCTGTTGCCAGTTTAATAATGGGAATTGCGCGAATTTATGTCGGCGTTCATTGGCCGAGCGATATTTTAGGCGGCATGGCCATTGGCATTTTGAGCGGCTGGCTTACGGCTTGGTATGTAGAAAACAAGTGGAAGAAATAAATTAACCCCGCGAATGCGGGGGTTATTGGTGAAGCAAGTATTGGAAATATAGAACGAGGACCGATGTAATGCCGAAAAAGATAATTTCTATCGGCCTGCTTAAATCATAGAGGTGGAAGGCCATTGCCGACATTAAAAAACCACTACGAGTATTCCGACAAAAAAGAGCAAGGAGTTCACAAGCGCGCCTCCTTAGCCTGATCGTAGCAAAGAACTAAGACAGCTTAATCGCTTTGAAAGCAAAAAGCAACCACCGCGCTGGAACAGCGAGTATAAGCCTTTTAGGAAATTCAAATGCCGTTGCGGTTCAAAAAACTGCGCTAAAATAATCAGATGGTAAAAATCCGCCCGATTGGGCGGATTTTTTAACTTGCCAATTCCGCGTCAGATTGCTGCGCGGAGCTTTATTAATCGGCGATATCCATAGAAATTTTGATCCAGTCGAAAAACTACCGATGCTTTTCCAAAAGCAATACTCTCTTTTCTAAAGCCGCGAATTCGTCAATATCAATCTTTTTCTTTACAGAATTTTTAATCAGTTCGATATCCGTCTTAATTATTTCTATATCAATTCTAGTTGTTTTGACATCGCTT
>Ga0156051_121_pt1 | contig 12002 bp, 12 predicted proteins | sample RifCSPlowO2_02_FD_107704 | JGI IMG/M metagenome (GOLD analysis project Ga0156051, IMG submission 107704) | Candidatus Azambacteria bacterium RIFCSPLOWO2_02_FULL_44_14
GTCAAGCGCCGATCGGATCATTTTTTAATTCCCGCCTCGGTAAACTTAATGGAATGAGAAGGGGGATTATGTATTCTGATTTAATCATTACGGTTTCTCCCAACTATGCTAAAGAAATAATGACGCCGGAATACGGAGAGCTTCTTGATGGCTTGTTGCGCGAAAATAGATCGCGTGTTTACGGCGTGATTAACGCTCTTGATTATGAAGTGTTTAACCCTAAAACCGATCCCAATTTGGCGGAAAACTACGAAATTGGCGAATGGAATAAACGCAAAAAAAATAAAGCGGAACTGCAAAAACGCTTCGGCATGAAACAAGGAAATGATTATTTTTTAATAGGCATCGTTTCCCGGCTTGTGGAACAAAAAGGTTTTGACCTCTTACTTCCCGTTTTGGAGTCGCTTTTAAAAGAACTGCGTCTTCAGCTTGTTGTAGTCGGTTCAGGAGAATCTAAATATATGAGTTTTTTTCAGAATTTGGAGAAAAATCATCCGGGACAAGTAGCGGCTCATTTGACTTTTGACAAAATTCTGCCGCATTTAGTTTATGCCGGAGCTGACGCGGTGTTGATACCGTCAAGATTTGAACCGTCAGGCTTGACCCAAATGGAAGCGATGCGTTACGGCTGTGTTCCGATTGCCAGAAAAACCGGCGGCTTGGCAGACACAGTGGAAGATTATAATGGCGCGGAAAATTCCGGAACAGGTTTTCTTTTTGAATCATTTGATTCGCTGCCGCTGATTGTTGCCATTACCCGCGCTTACGAAAATTTTTACAACTCGGATGCGTGGAACGGAATCCAAAGCCGCGCCATGAAAAAAGATTTTTCATGGGGACATTCCGCGATGCAATACGGAAAATTATTTAAAACAGCGTCTGCTCTTGCGGCTGTTATGAAAACAGAGCTCTAGCGTCTAAATTTGCGGAATATGCGCTGGACCAATTTTTTACATATTTATCAGCCCCCGACCCAAAAAGAAATTTGGGTGAGGCGCATTGCCGAAGAGTCGTATCGAAAAGTTTTTTCCGGTCTTTTGAAAATTCCTCGCGCTCGTCTTTCGCTCAATATTTCCGGAGTTTTATGCGAACTGTTGGAGCGTTTTGGCGGCCAAGATGTTTTGGATAGCATCAATAAGCTTCTTAAAAACGGCAATATAGAAATTACTGGTAGCGCTAAATATCATGCTTTTTTGCCGCTTTTGCCCGAAAACGAAATCAAGCGGCAAATTATTTTAAACGAGGAGGTTTTAAACAAATATTTCGGCAAACACTGGAAAAAGCGCGGTTTTTTTAGTCCCGAAATGGCCTATTCGCATAAAATCGCCAAAGTCGCTCATGAACTGGGGTATAAATGGATAATTATTGACGAACTGGGTTTTCCGCCAGATCAAAAAATATCCCGCGATAAAATTTATAAAATAAAAGGACTTGATGATTTTTACGTTTTTTTCCGGGAAAGGAACCTTTCTTTTATAATTTTATCGGCGCAGGTCGGCACGGTGCCGGTTATTTTAAAATATTTGGGATCGCGGCTTGAAAAAGACGAATATGTCGTAACGGCTATGGATGGCGAGACGTTTGGCCATCATCGGCCGGGGCTTGAAACACTCCTTTTTGATTTACTTGAAGAAAGGAAAATCGAGCCGATGATGATAAGCGATCTGGTCGAAAAATTCAGCGGGCGAGAAGTTGTTGAACCGCTTGATTCAACATGGGCGGTAACCAAAAAAGATATAGCCAGTCGCCTGCCTTTTTCAAGATGGAAAAGTCCCGACAATATCATACATCATCATCAGTGGCAACTGACGGATTTGGCGGTTGAAGCCGCTAACCGTCTGCCGCAAAGCTCGCGAACAAGAAGACTCTTGGATGAAGCGCTGCATTCCGATCAGTATTGGTGGGCTTCGGCAAAGCCTTGGTGGAGTTTGGAGATGATGGAGCGGGGCGCTTTTGAGCTTAAGTCGGTTGTTTTGGAGTCTTCGGCGGCTACCGATATTGAAAAACAAAAAGCCGAAGAGCTCTATAAAGACATTATTTACACCGGTTTTCAATGGCAGCGCAGCGGTTTAGTTGATGAAATGTCGCGCCAGGAAGACGAAGAAATTATTGAAATGATGGAAGAAAAAGAAAAACTTTTTATAACTCGGGCAGAGTATGGAAAAATGATAAAAACTCTGACCGAGCAGATGCGTTTGGCCGCTGAATCTCAAGAGTATCACCGGGCGGCTATGATAAAAGATAGGATAAGAGAGCTCGAAGAAGAAATGAAAAAAACAAAAATATGAAGGTATTGTTTGTCGCTTCCGAAATGACGCCACTGGCAAAAGTCGGCGGGTTGGGCGATGTCATGGGCAGTTTGCCAAAAGCGCTTGTCCAAATAGGCATTGAGACCAGCGTAATAATTCCTCTGTATGAACAGATTGACAGAATAAAATGGCGGCTGAAGCGGCTTGGCGGCATAAATGTTGGACAGGAGAATACCATCATTTATTACACGGAAATTCCAGCGGGGGATACCGGCAAAGTCAGAATATTCTTGATTGAAAATCGACGCTATTTAAGTCGCGGTCCGATTTATTTTGATCGAACGGCTTTTATGAATTCCCGCAAAGAACTTGAAAGATTTTTATTCTTTTCCAGGGCGGTTTTTGAGTTTGTAAGGCGGCGGGATTTTTTTCAACCCGATATAGTGCATTGCAATGATTGGCACAGCGGAGCATTGGTAGTAATGCTCCAAAATCAAAATTCAAATTTCAAAAATCAAAATTTAAAAACGGTTTTTACGATTCATAACTTGGCGAATCAGGGCGCTTTCGGCGGCCGCAATCTTATGGAAGAAGGAATAGAGAATGCCGATATGGTTACTACGGTAAGCCCTTCTTATGCCAAAGAAATCCTGACCAAGAAATTCGGTGAAGGGCTGGAAAATTTATTGCGCCGGCGCGACCGTAAAAAAGAACTCGCCGGAATTTTAAACGGCATTGATTACGAATTCTGGCCGCTGGCGAAACGCGATAAACTTGTTTTTCAAAAAAAAATCGGCTTAAAACAAGACATTAGGTCGCCGATTTTCGGATTTGTCGCGCGTCTTACAAGCCAGAAGGGCGTGAATTTAATTATTCCGCTTGTTAGGAAGCTGGTTGAAGAAAACGGCGCGCAATTTGTTTTTTTGGGACAAGGAGAAGTTGATTATGAAAAAAATTTATTGAAGCTGGGCAGGGATTATCGCGATTTGATATGCACTAAAATAGGATTTGACGAAAAACTGGCGCATGATATTTATGCTCAAAGCGATTTTTTTCTGATGCCGTCGATTTTTGAGCCAAGCGGTTTGGGCCAGATGATAAGCATGCGTTATGGCACTATTCCGATAGTGAGGGCCACCGGCGGGCTTAGAGATTCCGTCAGACATTTAAAAACCGGTTTTGTTTTTGAAAAAGCAAATCCCGGAGCGCTTTTTGACGCGATAAAACTTGCGCTTCGATATTTCAATCATCCTGCGAAAATGAAAAAAATGATTAAAAATTGTCAAAATCAGGACTTTAGCTGGAATAAATCGGCTAAAAAATACAGGAAATTGTACGAGGCGTAAGTCCGCGGAGGCTTCATAAACAATTAAAAAATCCGTCCTGAGTTTTTCGAAGGACGGATTTTAAATTTTTGAATTATTCTATCGCGACTGAGCCCATTACGGCTTCGCCGGCGCCGTTGCACTGGCCCCAGGCGCCGAAGCGCAATCCGCGCATCCGCAGGGCAGTCATCAGGGAGATCAGCAGGCGCGTTCCGGTGGAACCGAGCGGGTGGCCCAAGGCGATTGAGCCGCCAAGGACATTCATCCGCTCCTCAACGAATTTCCAGTCAAGCTTGAAAGCTTTCATAAAGGCGACGTTGCCCACAGCAAACGCTTCGTTGAGTTCAATCAGGTCAAAGTGATGCGGCGCCCATTGCTTGTCGTACCGGCCCAGTGTCTTTTGAGCAAGCGACACAAATGCGTCAACGGGAGCGGTAAGATATTTTGACGGCTCACCGCTGTGGTCGGCAAAAGCGACGATGTGGGCGAAGGGCCTGATTCCCATCTGATCCGCCGTTTCTCGCTTCATCAGCACGACGGCCGCCGCGCCATCGGCGATTTGCGAGGCGTTGCCGGCGGTGATGACGCCATCTTTAGCAAAAACCGGACCAAGTGATGCGAGTTTTTCCGGCGACGGATGCCAGAGGGTTTCATCACATCGCGTCATCGCTAAAGGCATAGATATGATCGGCACATGGACGATATAATTGTTGAAAGCCTCGGAATTACTTGTCGCCCAGGCGCGCTTGTGGCTCAAGTAGGCGAAGCGGTCAGCGTCTTCGCGTGTGATTCCCAATTCCTTGGCAGTCATTTCTGCCAAAACTCCCATGTGCTTTTCAAATTCAAAAGCGTCCCAAAGCCCGTCTTGAAGCATCGCGTCATATCCGTGTTTTTCAAAAACTTTTTCAACGCGTTCTTTGCCGCCTTCAGCCATTGTGTTGAAACAGGGGTGAGTAATAAGCGGCGCGCGGGTCATATTTTCCATTCCCCCGGCCACGACAACCTCCACTTTTTCAAACGGGCTTGAAAGCATGTTGCAGGCGTGCAGAATTTGGCTGGTTCCGGTTGAGCATAATTTATATATATGCTCAACCCTGACGGAATCGGGGAGTCCCGCCGCAAGCGCCGCTTGTCTTGCCGGGTGCTGGCCAAGGCCGGCGGGCAAAGCCGTACCCATCAAAACGCAGTCAATCTGATCGTTTGTGAGTCGTCTCGCGCTGTTTATCGCGCCTCGGATAGCCCAGGCCCCAAGCTTCCATGCGGGCTCGAACCGATACATTCCTTTGTACTTGCCGATAGGCGTGCGCGCCGCGCCCACAACCACTATGTCGTTTTTGTCCATTTCGTCACATGATATTTTATAAAAAGAACAATTTCCTTATACCGCGTACTTTTTGCCGAGTCAATTCTATACAAAATATTGACGGATATCGGTGTAGTGATTATAATAAAATTATTACGACAAGCGAGGAGCGAAATGAAACAATATTTTTCATTTTGTCCGAGTGTCGTCGGAACAAAGGGTTTAGTACCCTTTTTAATCCATTAGACATTAAATTATGACCCAAAAAGTTCTAAAAGTCGGCTCTTCAGCCGCCGTCACCATCCCCAAAAAATCATTGGAGGAGTTAGGCATAAAAATCGGTGATAAGGTTACTGTTGAAATAGATAAGAAATCTGTAATCATTAAGCCGCAAAAGCGTCTTTCGGAAGAAGACATCAAAGTAGCCAAACTGACTCTCAATTTTATCAATAGATATCGGGAGGATTTAGAGGCCTTAGCTAAAAAATAGTGCATTATCTTTCCGAGCGGCAAATCTTATTTATCCATTCCGCGATTATCGATGAAACCGGCGGGACTTACGGCGTTAGAGATCGTCAAGCTATTTTAAGTTTGGCGGCCCTGCCCAGGCAGGCGGCTTTTGGCAAAGAGCTTTATCCGGATATATTTTTGAAAGCCGCTGTTTACGCGCGAAATATTATAAATGGTCATCCTTTTATTGACGGGAATAAACGTACGGGCGTGACCTTTGCTTCGGTTTTTCTGGAAAATAATGGATATAAAATTATTGCTAAAGAGGGAGAAATCGAAAAGTTCGCTTTGAAAATCATTAACGATAAACTGGATTTGAAATCAATCGCCGATTGGTTTAAAAACTATTCCAAAAAGATATAGTACTATTGCCATACAGAAATTTCTATTAACTTATATGGTGGATTTGTAAAAACCGCATGTATCTGATACCAAGCCGCCCCGCAAGCCCCCGCACTCATATAAGGGGTAAGCCCGGCCTGAAGATTTCATAAAAACGCCCTCGAGGGCGTTTTATTGAATATCGTCTTTATGAAAAGGAGATGTGGGGATACGCGTTAATTAATTTATCCAGCGAATCAACGTCTTCCAGCATCCGCAATGCTTCTGCGAATAACCGCTGGTCAGACATTTGATCATGATGATATTCAAGTTCTGCGGGCCCCGTATCGGCGCGTAATATTGCGTATAATATGGTTCTTTGGTCAGGAGAGTTTTCCGCATGACGCAACTTAATGCCGGCAAATTTCGCGATGCGCTCTGCTTTTTTTATCAGCATCATATTTGGCGCGGCCGTATTTTTGGCCCTCGCAATAGCGCTTTCGTAATCTTTTTCATTTATAATGCCCCCCAATTCAAGATAGTGTCCGTAGGAGTTATCTTTTTTCGGAGTATCCACGTTCATACTCCTTTCTAAAAGGACTCTTTAAATTATATCACATTTAGTATAATGAATTTAATATGGGTCGCAGCATATTCGCCTTGTTTCTCGGCGGCATCATCGGAATCTTTATCGGCAAAAAATTCAAAAAAACCTTATTTTTTTGACAATAAGTTTAAATTATGGTATATTTTACAGGAACTTTCGCTGGTGAGGCCAGCATTTTTTATTCTTTTTTTTTATTCTAATGATAATCAGAAATATCGCTATTATTGCCCACGTTGATCACGGCAAGACAAGCCTGACTGACTCCCTGATGCGCCAGACGGGCGTTGCCGAGGAAGGCGTCACTATGGATTCAAACGATCTGGAAAGAGAGCGGGGCATTACTATTTATTCAAAAAACGCTTCTATTTTCTATCCCTCGATAGACTCGGGACGTCCCGCGACGAAAATAAATCTCGTGGATACTCCGGGGCACGCCGACTTCGGTTCCGAAGTTGAGCGCGTTTTGCGTTCCATTGACTCGGTGCTTTTGGTGGTGGACGCGCAGGAAGGGCCGATGCCCCAGACCAAATTCGTTTTGAAAAAATCTTTGGAACTTGGCCTGAAGCCAATTGTAGTCATAAACAAAATAGACAAGCCGGCGGCCCGGCCAGACTGGGTCCACGAAAGAGTTATCGAGCTTTTTATCGAACTTGGTGCAAGCGAGGCGCAGATGGAATTTCCCGTGGTTTACACGAACGCCAAAATGGGAGTCGCCAAAATAAATTTAGCCGATGAATCAAAAGATCTCTCACCGCTTCTCGATGTCATTTTGAAAGAAGTGCCCGAGGCTTCCTCGGACGAGTTAAACCAAAAACCTTTGCGGATCCAGCCGTTTAACCTCGGTTATGACAACTTCATGGGGCGGCTTGCCATCGGCCGGATTTACGAAGGCGTTGTCAAAGCCGGCGGCAATGTTTTTATCAAAAAGACGTCAGAGGAAACAAGGCCTGGCAAGGTGACAAAAATTTTCACTTTTCAGGGTTTAAAAAGGGTTGAGGTGGCGGAAGCCGGCGCTGGAGATATTGTATTGATAGCCGGCCTGTCCGACATTTTTATCGGTGAGACAATTTGCGCCGACCCCGCGCAGGAGGCCTTGCCGGCGATCAACATTGATGAGCCGACTATTTCGCTCAATTTTTTGGTCAATAATTCTCCCTTCGCGGGCCGCGAAGGGAAGCTCGTCACGAGCCGACAGATCCGCGAGCGGCTTGAAAGGGAGCTTGAGGTAAACGTGGGGCTGAAGATTGATTTTTCCGGAGAATATTTCAAGGTTTATGGCCGCGGCGAGCTGCACATTGCTATATTGCTTGAAAACATGCGCCGGGAAGGATACGAACTACAGGTTTCAAAACCGGAAGTTATTTTCAAGGAAGCGGGTGGGACAAAACTTGAACCGTTTGAAGAAGTGACGATAGTCGTTCCGAACACGATGATGGGCACGGTCATAGAAAAAATGTCCAAGCGCAAAGGTATTATGGCGAACATACACGCCGAGCAGAATCACACGAGGATTATTTTTGAAATACCGACAAGGGGACTGCTCGGCTATCGCGGTGAGTTTGTGATAGACACGAGCGGCGAAGGAATAATTTACAGCCGGGTCATCGGCTTCAAGCCCTACGCCGGAGATATCGACCGGCAAAAAGTGGCTTCAATGATTTCTATGGCGGACGGCAAGGCGCTCGGCTTTTCATTATATAATTTACAAGATAGGGGGACGCTTTATATCGGCGCAAGTACTGAAGTTTATGAGGGCATGGTTATCGGCAATACCTCAAAGGGCGAAGAAATGGCGGTTAACCCGACAAAGGGAAAACAGCTGACGAACATGCGTTCAAAAGCGTCTGACGAAGCGATTACGCTTACGCCGCCTTTTGTTTTGACATTGGAAAGGGGGCTTGAGGTGATGGGAGACAACGAGTACTTGGAAGTGACGCCAAAAAGCGTCCGTTTGAGAAAACAAATTCTCACGGAAATTGACCGGACCCGCGCCAAGAGGCGAAGACAATCGTAAAAAATTAACGTTTATTGATACAAAATAAAAAAACATCCCGTCAAAGCGGGATGTTTTTGTTTTTTAAAGGCTGTTTATATCCGCGTCCAGTTCGCGGTCTAGGTCGCCTTTAAGATCCGCGCCAGTGTCAATGGCGTCCAAGTCTTTTTGAATATTCGCTGTCGTATCACCCCCAAGACTCACGCCAGTGTCAGTGGCATCTAAGTCTTTTTGAATGTCCGTTGACGTGAGCGGTTCAGTTACGGCTGGGCCGGCGATTGGCTGGCTGAACCACCACCAAAGACCCACCGCCACCAAGACCAATATTACCACGATTGTAATCCAAATAATTGCGTTTCCTTTTTGATATTGAGGTTTCATATTTTTTTAAACTTTTAAATTTTTTATTAGTTTGACGTGGAGCTTGGCGTTGTGGTTGCCGTCGGCTCTTCGTCGACACTCTTAATTTTGCGCAGTTCCTGGACCACGTTTTGCACCGCTTGTCTTTCGGTTTTTATAGCGCCGTCGCGTAAAGCGGTTAGGTCTTTGTGAAGCTGTTCTTTTACTGCTTGGAACGCTGTTCGCAGTTTGTCTTCCGATTCAAATTTTACCGTGTAAATTTTTGCGGCCTGGACGGCTACGGCGTCCCGGGCGGTTTTGATTGCGGCGCGAGCTTTTTCAACAACGATTTTAACGGCGGCAACATCGCGGCCATTAGCTTCGGCTTTCTGGATGCGGATTTCAATCTTGGCCAAAACGTCTTCGAGTCGATTCAGGACGTTCGTAAAGTGATCGGTCCAGCGTTTGTTAAGCCGGTTTAGCTGCTCTTCAAGCCGTTCGGCAGTAAGGCGCTTTTTTTCGTCTCTTACTTGTTTGATTTTTGTCTTGAATTCTTCGCGCGCGGCTTTAGCTTTTTCCTGCGCTTCCTTGCGGACCGTTTCCAAACGTTCTTTGGCCTCTTCCCGTTTTGTCTCAAGGTTTTTCTTCAACTCCTCGCGCTTTGCCTTTACTTCATCTAAGACGTTTCTGGTCGCGTCTTTTCTGGTTTCTCTTGTCTGATTTAACTGATTGCGGAGGTTTTCTCGCGTTTCTTCATTGAACTTTCCCTGCGAGCTTGCTTGCAGGGCGCCGGCGCCGACCCAGACAAAAACCGCGAGAATTAAAATCTTCGATACGATTTTTAATGATTTTTTCATAATCAATTATTAATTAATAATTTCGACTTACTTTATGAATAGCATTTTAACCCAGAGCGACATTTATAGCAATACATCAACAATTACTGGTTTTTTTGACAAATGTAGATAAAATACGCATATTATATATGCGGTAAGTGGCCACGTTCTTTGATATTACAAAAGGAGAAGACGATGAAAACGGCGCTTATCATTGTTGACGTGCAGAATGATTTCTGCCCCGGCGGCGCCCTGCCCGTGCCTCATGGCGACGAGGTGGTTACTTCGCTTAACAAGTGGATTGAGAAAGCCGAACGAGAACGGGATTACTGGATAGTGGTCGCCACCCGCGATTGGCATCCAAGGGAAACGAATCATTTTGCCGAGTTTGGCGGGCGGTGGCCCGTGCATTGCGTTCAGGGCACTCCAGGCGCGAGGTTTCATCCCGACCTGCAGATACAGCAATGTTGGGACCGTCAACATGTGCCGTGTTACATTGTCCATAAGGGTACTCACAAAAACGAGGATGCTTATTCCGGATTTTTCGGAACCAATTTAGCCGAGCTTTTTAAGTCGCGTGGTGTTACATCCGTATATGTCGGCGGCCTTGCCACCGACTATTGCGTCAAGGCTACCGCCTTGGATGCGATTCGGCTCGGTTTCAAAACTTATCTGATTCTTGACGCCTGCCGCGCCGTGGATGTCCATCCCGGCGATGGCGACAAAGCCGTAGAGGAGATGATAAATGCCGGGGTTCAAATAATCAGGACTGATGAAGTACTGGGAGGAAAAGAATAATGTACGCGCCAACGAAGAATCTGCTTGACGGCGTCAGAGCCGCTTTTCCAAAACAACTTTTCCCCTGGGACGAATATTTTCCTCAGATGGCCGAAACCGATTGGCTCTGCGGTGATGGCGACACTATTGCCGCGAAGTCCTTCTTTATTAGACAGGCGCCCTTTGGCGGTTCTTACGCCGTCTTGGGCGGAATTACCGCCGCGCTTGCTGGCATCAGCGATCTGCATTTTAATGATCCGGAATTCAAGAAAGGTATGCTCGATATGGGATACATACCGGAGTTCGTTGATTGGCTAGAAGAAAAAGGCAGTTTACGGCTTTTGGTTTACGCGCCCCGCGAGGGCGACCTGATTTTTCCAAATGAGCCGGCCGTAACAGTTGTTGGCCCGTTGCCGGATGTAAGGATGGCGGAGGGCATTCTAACCGAAGCGCTTAATTTTCCGACTCTATCTCTCACCAAGTGGTACCGCTTGGTCCGGACCGTAAGACCCGGTAAGGTGCTCGAGTTCGCCCGCCGCCGCGCCCAGAACCACGCCAAGGCGACTCTTTACGGAATACTGGGTGGTTGTTTTGCCACCAGCAACTCGGCAATGAAAGAATTCTTTGATTTTTTACTTGTCGGTACTATGGGCCACGAGTGGATTCAGAGATATGGCGATGTTAGAGAAGCTTTTAAAAAGTGGCTTGATAAAAAGCCCCATAAGCCAATCGGTTTAGTCGACACTAAGCAATGTCTCGAGCACGACTTCCCGATTTGGCTTGATGAAGTTTGGAATCACCGCGAGGCAATCAAAAACGCCAATTCACCTTCTTGGGGCTGGCGTAACGACAGTGGCCATCTGGATTATCTGACCATTGAACAGTACGTAAAATTTTTCAAGCATTCTTTGTCCAAAGACGAATGGTTCAGTCAGAGGATGAAAATCGTTCTGACAAACGAGCTCGATGAATACCGCGCGGCGGATATTATCAGCAAAATTAGGACGCAGGCCGGTTCCGCGGGCTTGGATGCCGAGGATATTATTCGCCGGATTATCTGGGCCGCGGGAACAAAGCCCGGCACTTGCGATGACCAGCCGTCGCTTGGCGGCGTCGCGAAGCTCATGGAAGTCGAAGCTCATGCCTGCATCAAGTTGGCGTTTGACGAAGAAGGGAAGCCCGGCGACAAAACTTCCATTCCCGGATTTAACCTCTCGGCTTTGATTCTGGATGAGTACGGCGATGTCAAGAATTGCCTGATCTATCCGGCCGCAAGCCACAAAGTGGAAGGCGGCAAACTTTGGGACGCCAAGAAAAACATCGAGTTAAGAGAGGCGATGGCCTATTCTCCCGCCAACGAGGCCGCTTTGATGATAGTCAGAAACTACCGTGCTATCCCGCGTCAACAACTGGTCTGGGATTCTCTCACCTCTAGATATCCCTACGGCTTCACGGGGGATTGGGATAATCCGACTGTTGACGAAATTCCGAAAAGGGTTCAGGCAAACGTCGATATGCTTCATTGGTCAATGACTCAGCTTTCAGAACCCTACAAGTTGAAGGTCTCCCTGACAAAGGATCTTTTTGAACTGCGCCAGCGCATGATCTTGAACGGCGTTCTGCGCGAAGACAAGCAAAAATTTTAGTTCTTTGATTTTCCCCGCCGCAACTTTGCAGATGTTGGCGGGGATTTTTTATCCCACACATAATTTTTACAGCGATTAAAGTCGCAAGAGTCATAT
>Ga0156051_105_pt3 | contig 5962 bp, 7 predicted proteins | sample RifCSPlowO2_02_FD_107704 | JGI IMG/M metagenome (GOLD analysis project Ga0156051, IMG submission 107704) | Candidatus Azambacteria bacterium RIFCSPLOWO2_02_FULL_44_14
CGAGACGGTTTTAAGAAAAGGCATTTTAGAGGGCCTGGCCTTGCCCGGCAAACTCGCCGACTGCTCAAGCAAAGACCCGGCGGAATCGGAATTATTCATAGTAGAAGGCGATAGTGCCGGTGGAAGTGCCAAGCAGGGACGCGACCGGAGATTTCAAGCGATTCTTCCCCTTAAGGGAAAGATTTTAAACGTTGAAAAAGCTCGCATTGATAAAATCCTGGCATTCAAAGAAATCAGAGCGCTGGTCATCGCTATGGGCACCGCTATTGCCGAAGAGTTTGATATTTCCCGCCTCCGCTATCACCGCGTTATCATCATGACCGATGCCGATGTTGATGGCGCGCACATCAGAACCCTGCTTTTGACTCTTTTTTACCGATATTTTCCCGAGCTTATTTCGCAGGGCCATATTTACATAGCCCAGTCGCCGCTTTACAGAATTCAGTCCGGAAAAAAGATTGAATATGCTTACAGTGATGAGGACAAGGAAGAAATTTTAGATGAATTGCGCAAGGAAAAAACTACCGCTCCGTCAGTTCAGCGCTACAAGGGTTTAGGCGAGATGAACCCGGATCAGCTTTGGGAAACCACGATGAATCCTGAAAACCGCGTAATGCAGAAGGTTTTTGTTGATGACGCCGAAGAAGCGAATAAAATTTTCGATATCTTGATGGGCGACGAGGTAGCCCCGCGCAAACGGTTTATCCAGACCCACGCCAAAACAGTAAAGAACCTGGACATATAAGTGCGGGGTTGACATCTTATATTACTCCGGGCTATGATGTAAACATCAAATAGCCCCGCGGGGCTGTTTTTAGAACCATGAATTATACAGAACGCATTAAAAACTATTTCAGGGAAGTCCGCGTTGAGATGGCCAAAGTCAATTGGCCGACGCGCTCCCAGACAGTCAATTACACCCTTATTGTTATTTTTGGCTCCGTCGCCGTAGCGTTGTTTTTAAGCGCCTTTGACCTAATATTCACGTATTTGGTTAACCTGTTGATTTTAAGATAAATGGCAAAACAAGTATCACAAGGCCGCAACTGGTACGTGCTTCACACCTATTCGGGTTATGAAGACGCGGTTGCGCGCAATCTTAAGCAAAGAATCGAATCCCTGGATATGCAGGACAAGATTTTTAACGTCCTCGTGCCTAAGGAAAAAAAGATCCGCATCAAGAACGGGAAACGCCGGGTAGTCGAGGAAAAAATTTACCCCGGCTATGTTTTGGTTGAAATGTTCGTGACCGACGATTCCTGGTATGTCGTCCGCAACACGCCGCGGGTTACCGGTTTTGTCGGTTCCGGCACCACCCCGACGCCCGTTTCGGTTGAAGAGATAAAAGAACTCCAAAAGAGGATGGGGGTCGTTGAGCCCAAATATAAGGTTGACGTCTCCGTCGGAGACCCGGTAAAAATTACCGACGGCCCGTTCAAAGATTTTGATGGCAAGGTAAGTGAAATAGATGAAGAGCGCGGCAAAGTCAAAGTGCTTGTTTCAATGTTCGGCCGCGAGACTCCGGTGGAACTTGATTTTTTGCAGATTAAGAAATTATAAATTAAGGTATGGCTTCCGTCTTCGTCTGTCTCTTGACGGACTTCGGCGAGATGCTCATAATTGTAGCGAAATTTATTTCGCTACAAGCTCGTAAATTTCGACAATTATGGCAAAGAAAATCAAAACAATTCTAAAACTTCAACTGCCGGCGGGCGCCGCCACTCCCGCGCCTCCGGTCGGCACCGCCTTAGGGCCCCACGGCCTTAATATCGGCGACTTTGTGAACAAATTCAACACCGCCACCAAGGAAATGGCAGGCGATATTGTTCCGGTTGAAATAACAGTTTTTGAAGACAGGACCTATGAAATGAAGTTTAAAACCTCCCCGGCCGCCGCTTTGCTGAAAAAAGCCGCCGGAATTGAAAAAGGCGCGGCCGATCCCAAAAAGCAGAAAGTCGGCAAGGTAACTATGGCGCAGATAAGAGAAATAGCCGAGCGGAAAATGGTTGACCTGAATGCAAATAATTTGGCCGCCGCCGAAAAGATCATCATGGGTACCGCCCGGTCAATGGGCATAGAAGTGGCGAAATAATATTAAATGTATCTCCCTACGGGAGATCTCCCGAAGGGGGACAACTTACAACACAAGAAGGTGAGCCATTACCATGATATATCACGGTAATGGCTCATCACTAAAATCCGTCTCGCATAATGCGAGACGGATTTTTGTTTATTTTGTCAATATTGTTATAAAAATCTTTTCAGGCTATGATTTTTTTACTTGAGGATCTTTAAAAATAAAAGGCAAAAACCATGGTCCAGAAACCTAAACGATTGACCTTTGATGAACTCTTTGACTTACTTGCTATTTTTTACGCCTGCCGCAGTACTTGCGACCGTTTGCGCACCTCAACAATTCTCAGAGATGAAGACAATATTCTTATAGGTGCCGGATATAATGGCGCGCTTTCAGGCGATCCGCACTGCGATGATATTGGTCACGAGATGGTTGAAAACCATTGTGTAAGAACTAACCATGGTGAAGAAAACGCCCTACTTAACTGTATTGATCTTACGCGTATCAGAAATGGAATAGCTACGATTGTCGGTAGCCCTTGTTATAATTGCGTTCGAAAGCTTCTTACAAAGAAAATTAAACATTTACGCTATATCGGAACCTACAACAATCCGCTTGGCGGGAACAAAGTTGAAGAGCTTTGCCGACGCAGGGGAGTGACTCTTGAGTATGTTGAACCCACGGAAGTTCTCAAAGTTCTCCAGAAAGCTATTGATTTTCACCAAGGTCCCGGGGGTCTTTTTAGGAATTTGCCTAAGATTGATATAGGATTAGTTAAAGAGCCGAATGAGGTAAGACATGAAGAGTCTTAAAGCGACAATCGGACTTGTAGGCGAAAAATGCGGCGGGAAAGAAACCGCTTGTAAATTTTTAGAGATGGAATTAGGCCATCTCTATTCTTTTGTCCATCACCGGTTTTCCGACACTTTAGTGGAAGTTGTTAAAGCCTGCCGCCTGCCGATAACGCGGGAAAATCTTCAAAAGTGTTCTCCGGCTTTGCGGAGCGCTTATGGCCCGGATGTACTGGCTAATTCAGTAAGAACTCGCGTGCTTGATAGCGAGGCCGATATCGTTACTCTTGACGGCCTTCGCTGGAAAGATGCCGATGTGCCGGTTTTGAGGAGTTTACCAAATAACTTTTTAATTTATATTACCGCGCCGGTTGAGATCCGGTACGCGCGCGCCAGGTTGCGCAGCATGCAGCAAGGCCGCACGAGTTATAGCGGCGAGGGCGATTCTTTTGACAAGTTCTTAGAGGAAGAAAAAGCGATCACTGAAATAGAGATCCCCGAGATTGCGGAACTTGCTGATTTTAGAATTGATAACACCTGGACTTTTGATGATTTGCGCGCGCAAATCAGGCGGTTCATTGCTGAAAAACTTCAAATTAAACTGTAAAAGAGGAGGAAGATGACGCCCGACAAGTACCCCGGAAGATTGATCCTTTTTGAGGGCCCCGAAGGGGGCGGCAAGTCCACGCTTATCAAAGTGATGGCAGAACGCCTTCGTGTTAATCTCGGCCTTGGCGTCGTTGAGACTAAAGAGCCCGGCCATAATACCGAGCTTGGCAAGCGGGTAAGGGAACGGCTTCTTCACGATAAGACCCTGACCAACGAAGAAGAGCTACGCTTTTTTATTGAAGAGAGCAGGACTGATCACTTTAATGTCATTGTTATCCCGGCCCTTAAGGCGAACAAGATTGTGCTTTGCGACCGTTCTTCAAAATCAACATTGGCTTATCAGTATTATGCCCGCGGCATGGATAAAACTGACATTCTTGTCAGAGACGCGCGGGCGCGAAGAAATGTGAACTTTGACCTTATCCTGCTTTTGGATATTGATCCTGTAATCGGCCTGGCTCGCAAGGATAGGGATAATCGTTTTGAGCGGGAAACGCTTGAATTTCATCGAAAGGTTCGCGCTGGTTATCTGGATATGGCCAGAACAGATGTTGAGAAAAAGTGGGTGGTTATTGATGCAAATCAGCCGCTTGAAATCGTCCAGGCCTTGGCCTGGAGCGCGATTTACGATTTCCTGCTTAACTCCATAGAAGTGATAACGCGCTGATGCGCGCCGAGGAGCTCGCTAAGTCGATTAACTATTATCAAGTTCATCAAAATAAAATGACCGCGTTAATTGAACACGCGCGGTCATTTTTAAGCTCCGGAGAGCATCGTCCGCAATTTACGGCCGTTGAAATTCAAGCGTTAGCGTCATTTTTCACGAGTTTTGATAACAGAGTTTATTTCATCCACTCATTGCCGGAAACCATTACTGATGTTCTCTTGTCGATGTTTTCGCGGCTCAAAAATAAGCGCGGTTTGAGAGGTGTTTTTGTTGATACGTTTCTGCCCCATCTTTTGGCAAATGGTTTATCGGAAATTCAAAGCAAGTTTAGCGGCAAAGTTGAGGCTTTCATGAAGCATAACCGGATTACATCTCTTGAGCAGTTCGTTAATCATTCTGCCCAATCTCGACGTCTCTTTGAAGAATTCAAAGACGCTTTAAAAATCGACTCCGATTACGTAAAAAGATTTGCCGACTCTCCGAAAGTCAAAACGTTTCTTGAGACCTGGCTTGACAGATACGGGCACAATTCGATCGCCAGAATGGCGAAATTGACTCTTTGCTTTGAGAATATTTCAATCTTGGCGGCAAAATCTATCGAATGGACTCGGCCTGGCGCCGGCTATATAGAGCTCTCTACGCGTTATGTAAATATGGCGTCGGGATCTTACTACCCGATTGCCGAAGAACTTAGTGAATTCGGAGTGCCGGTCGGTGAGCCCACACAATCCATAAAACTCGGTTTTTCCAGCTATTTTGATTCGCAGGGGCAAAATCTTGACGGCCCATTCCCGCGGTTCCTTCACCAAAACTACGCCGGACTCATCGGCGACCCCAAAGATTTGGAAAAGGGCATTGCCGGTGAGACTTATGATGTCTTGGGGAACTTTTTGCCATGCGCGACGCTTACATCGGTAGGAGTGGCTATCAGCGGCGAAGCGTTTCCGCAGCTGCTCAAACATCTGATTCTTGACGCGACTCCCGAAAACTTAGTACTCGCGGAAATGGTTTTGGAAGAAGCCGCGAAGATCGGCGGCGACCAATTCGGCCGGCATTTTGTGCCTACGGAATGGAACAGGGCTACTTGGCAATATCTTGATACTAAAACGTTTCGCCACCGGCTGGGGTTGCGTGAGAGCGGCACTATCGTCAGTCTGATCCCCGATTTCGAAGATGTTGAGCGTCTTCTTGAGAATTCATTCCGCAATCAGCCGCAGTTTTATGAAGCTATTTCTTTTGTCGATATAATAAAGAAATTGGCCGGCATCGAGCGTGCGGAATTCGACAGGTTACCCAACCACTTTGAAATGGTGAGCGCGGCATTTTCCGGCGTTATGAGTTTCCGTAGCTGGCGCGATCTTCAGCGCCAGCAACTTGCGACTCATTACCGGACCTATGTAACTCCGGAGTTGGGTTTTTACGTCGCGAGCAAACCAACACCCGAATGGCTGACTAATCGGTCTTTGGGCGTTTGGCAGACTAATCTCGCGCTCTACCAAACTATGAAAGAGTTCAATGTGCCTCCGGAACTGATGCAATATCCCTTGGCCATGGGCAACTTGGTGGGGTTCCAGATTGGTGCCAACATGGCGGAATTAGAATTTTGCATTTGGCAGCGGACAAAATACACGGTTAATCATGAAGTCCGCCAGATATTTTTGGGTATGGAGCAAATACTTCGTTCTTCATATCCTTGGTGGAGTAAAATCTCGCGCGCCGATATGACTTCGGCATACGTTTTCGCTCGCACCGACAAGGGAATTGTTCTTTTTTAAAAAGTTGAACCCCCCGCCAACATCTGCGAAGTTGTGGCGGGGG
>Ga0156051_112_pt1 | contig 5613 bp, 5 predicted proteins | sample RifCSPlowO2_02_FD_107704 | JGI IMG/M metagenome (GOLD analysis project Ga0156051, IMG submission 107704) | Candidatus Azambacteria bacterium RIFCSPLOWO2_02_FULL_44_14
GGCGGCAGCGAGAATAGCGAGACCCTCTTTGAGACAGTCATGCGCGAAGTCTGGGCGGCAGCGAGAATAGCGAGACCCTCTTTGAGACAGTCATGCGCGAAGTCTGCCTTGAGGCCGGTATTATTATCAAGATTGAGAAAGACCCGGAGTCCGGTAGAAAGATGCCGACCATTTGCGGGCCTTGCGAAGAGGGCGCGTTTTTGTGCGAGCCCAAACCTTGGGTTGATAATACTGTTTATACCTTTCTTTTGGAGCCGGCCACCAATGAGCTCGGCGTTGTTTCGGAAATCAACGAAACCGGCAGCGTAAGGTTCTCGACTCTCGGGAACATTCTTATGATGCCGCTTGCCATGAAGAAAATCCGGTATTCGGACGGCTCAGTGGAGGTCAGGAGGAACAGCGCTGGGATTTATTTCAAGGACAGGGAGCGGATTGTCGCGACGTTACACGTCGCCGGCAAGAATTTCTGCGAGCTGGTGCCGAATCTTGCCGACCTCATCCACAAGATCAACCGGGAAGAGGTCGGAGATTTTGTTTACGACCTACTTGTCGGCGCGGTACAGGCCGAGGGCATTACCAATCCCCTCGACCGACCGACCGACGAAGAGCTGATTGAGCGATATCAGCCGTTTGTCGGCGAGAAGCCGGCAACCGACCCCGATGATGAATATCGCCGCTGGTTTGAAAACGCCGCGACAGTGGCAAAGTAAATAGAACCCCTCAGACAATTGTCTGAGGGGTCTTTTATTTTCTATGCCTTATTCTCCTTTTTTATCAGACTCAAACTCATGCGTCTTTCGTTGGGCTCAAAGCTTAGAAGTTTGAATTTATATTTCTTGCCGAGTTCAATCGCTGATTTCATAATCTCGTCAGAACCGAATTCCGAAATATGGCAAAGGCCTTGTATAGGGTTGCCTTCGCGGCAAGGCAATTCCACAAAGGCGCCAAAGGGGTTGAATTTGGTGACCGCGCCTTCGTAAACCGCGTCTTTTTCAAAATAAGTCGAAGCCAGTTTCCATGGATCCGGTTTCAGTCGTTTTATCGAAAGAGAAATTCTGTCCGAAATTATGTCGATTATTTGCGCCTTTATTTTATCTCCGACTTTTACGAAGTCAGCAGGGTTTTCAATAAGCTGCCAGTCCAGTTCAGAAATATGCACTAGGCCTTCAAGATTTTCACTGCTTGGCGCGGGCCACTTTATGAAAACGCCCCAGTCGACGATGCCGGAAATTTCGCCGTCAACCGTATCCCCGATTTTATAGCTTGAAATGGCTTTTTTAAGTTCTTCTTTGACCGCGGCTTTTTCGGAAACGATCAGTTTATTTTCTTTCGGGTCAAGGTCCAGTATTCTTACGCTGAAGGACTGACCGATGAACTTTTGAAGTTCTCCCAAAATTTTGTTTTTATCGCCGCCTTCAACGCGCGGATAGTGCTCGGCGTTAAGCTGGGACACAGGCAAGAAACCCTGTACGCCCTGGACTTCAACAATAAGGCCGCCGCGGTTGGCATCAAGGATTTTAGTGGAAATTATTTCGGCGTTTCTTTGCAGGCCTTTAAGAATGTCCCAGGTTTTCTGGCTCTGGGCGGCCATCAAGGAAAGCTCTATAAAATTGTTTTCGTTATTGAAATCGGTGATTTTCGTGAAAACAGTATCGCCCGGCTTGAGGCCTTTTATCATGTCCTGGGCCTCGATAAATTCCCTGCCGTAAACAATGCCGGTGCCGAGGCGGCTTAAGTCAATATATAAATTGCGGGCGCTTTTTTTGATGACGCGGCCTTCGACAATATCGCCGACTTTAGGAAGCGGGAAATTATCGGGCGCGCTCTCAAAGAGGCGCTCCATCACGTTAGAAGCAGGTCGCCCCAAAGCGACCGTAGCCGCGCCTTCGGCGGAGCGGCTACTAACGCGATCCATCATCTTTTTTTCTAAAACCGGAGTTTGGACAGTCATGATAGTAAAATCAAAAATCAAAATGACAATTAAAAATTCAAAATAATAAAATAAAGCTGGAAATTTAGACTTCGTTAAGACTATCATATAAACGTTTTTTGTCAATTCAGTCAACCTTGACAGATATTAATTTTTATGCTATTATGTAATAGCATAAAATATAGTTCTTTTTGCCTTCACGAAGCGATTATTCTAAGTATTACTGCAAGATAAAAGGTATATATTGATCAGCTTGGCACCGTGTAGTATTTAGAATCATCGCTTTGTGAAGAAAAACAATCAGAGCGGCCCGCCGACACACTTTGAGGGAAACCTTAGGGCAAGTCGGCGGGTTTTTCGTTTTTATATATAAAAATTTTCTGATCTAGAAGCTCGAGGCTATAAAATATAAAAGCGCCCCGATGTACTTTTAGTAGACTACTTCATAGGTGTCAAATTTATGCTATAGCATAAATTTGACACCTATGAACAACCAATGATCTGAGACAACCGTGTGCCATTAACATGATATATCATAATAATGGCACACATTTATTCAAATTTTAAAATGGTGAAAAGTGTGTCGGGGCGCCTCCGAAGCTATTGAAATAATTATAAAAATTTGATAAGCTAAATGAGGATCAAAATTTCAATTTAGGTGAAATTTTGTTAGCTGAATTTACCCAGCACATAACGCTTTATGTGCTGGGTGCTCAATTCTGTTGCTAAAAATTTACAAGTAAATTTTCAGACATAATTGGCATGACAATTTCTTGGTACGGAGAAGCATGTTTTTTGCTTGAGGCCGGAGGGGTCAGGATTCTGACCGACCCACCATCAAGCGATACCGGTCTTGCAGCCCCGCGGCTTAAGGCCGATATTTTGATTTTATCAAAGCCCGCCGATGTGCCGGGCGCTTCAAGCGAGGCTTTTGTTATTGCCGACCCAGGCGAATATGAGATCAAAGATGTTTCTGTGCGGGGAGTGAGCGTCCCGATAAAAAACAAGCCGCATACGGTTTATCTGATTGAAATGGACGGAATTAAAATCGCTCATCTCGGATATCTTGCCGAAGAATTATCCAGTGAACAATTGGAAGCCCTCAAAGATCCTGATATTATTATCCTTCCGGTCGGCGGAGAAGACGTTTTGGATACCGAGGCGGCGGCCAAGGTGATCAAAGAAGTCGAGCCGCGATTGGTCGTACCATCACTTTTTTCGGTAAAGGGGCTCAAGCGCAAAGCCGCGCCGCTTTCCGAGTTTATGAAAGAAGTTAGCGCCAAGGAACAACCGCAGCCGAAATTAACTATCAAGAAAAAAGATTTGGATCCGGAGACTACTAAAATATTTCCATTAGAACAGATATAAAAGAAATGCTGAAAAATCAGTTTATAAAAAAACTTCAAGAAAAGCCGGAACCGGTAAAACATATGATTATGTGGACCATAACTTTATTTATTATGGTTTTTATTTTCGCTTTCTGGGTCTGGAATTTTTCACGGACTATCAACCAAAGCGCCGGAGCGTCGGAGCGGGAGTTGTCTTCAAAGGCATCCAACATGGCCCTACCCTCGGCTTGGTCGGCTTTCAAGGGTCAGGCCAATAGTCTTTTCGATCTTCTAAGGAGTATTAAATAATTTTTCATAAATTTTGATTTTTAATTTTTGTCTCCCTTCGGGAGATCTCTCGTAGGGAGAAATTTTTATGGAAATCGGTCACATCAAACAAAGAAGTATCGCCGATGAAATGCAAGAGGCGTATTTGGATTATGCCATGTCTGTTATTGTGGCGCGCGCCCTTCCTGACGTCAGAGACGGCCTAAAGCCCGTCCACCGGAGGATTTTGTACGCTATGCACGAATTGGGTCTGACTGCCGGCGCCAAGTTCGTTAAGTCCGCCCGCATTGTCGGCGAAGTCTTGGGTAAATATCATCCTCACGGCGACATAGCCGTTTATGATTCTTTGGTGCGCCTCGCCCAGAGTTTTAATCTGCGCTATCCACTCGTCCGCGGCCAAGGAAACTTTGGTTCTTTAGACGGAGACGGCGCTGCCGCCCAGCGCTATACCGAAGCCAAAATGACCGCCATTGCCGAAGAACTTTTGGCTGACATTGAAAAAGAAACGGTAAATTTCGTCGACAACTACGACGCTTCTCGGCAAGAGCCGACTGTTTTGCCGGCGCGGATTCCCCAGCTGCTTTTAAACGGCACGGTTGGCATCGCAGTCGGCATGGCTACCAATATTCCGCCTCATAATCTTACCGAGGTGGTCGACGCCACGATGCACCTGATAAAACATCCGCGCGCCGCCACCGAAGATCTTTTGCAGTTCGTCAAAGGGCCGGATTTCCCGACGGGCGGCATTATTTATTCCAAAAAAGACATCGCTGAAGCTTACGCGACCGGCCGCGGCCCAATGATAACGAGAGGCAGGGCGGAGATTACGGAAACCAAAACCGGGCACGCCCAGATTCTGATTACTGAAATTCCTTATCAGGTCAATAAAGCCAGCTTAATTGAAAAAATCGCGGAACTCGTGCATGAGAAAAGAATCGAAGGAATCCGCGACCTGCGCGACGAATCGGACAAAGACAACCTTGTCAGAATCGTCATTGAACTTAAAAATGACGCCCATCCGAACAAGATCCTGAATAATTTATACAAGTTCACCGACTTGCAACGGACTTTTCATATGAACATGCTGGCCCTCGTAGACGGAATCCAGCCGCAGGTTTTATCGCTCAAGGCCGTTCTGGAAAATTACCTGAAGCATCGCGAAGTAGTGGTGATAAAGCGTACTAAGTATGATCTTAAGCGCGCCGAAGAGCGGGCTCATATTTTGGAAGGCTTGAAAAAGGCGCTGGACCACATTGATGAGATAATCAGGACCATCAAGAAATCGGAAGACAAGGAAGACGCGCACAAAAATTTGGTTTCAAAATTTAAACTGACTCCGATTCAGGCGAGTGCGATTCTTGAAATGAAGCTTCAGACTCTAGCTGGCCTGGAAAGAAAGAAAATCGAAGACGAGTTGGTCGAAAAGCGAAAATTAATCAAAGAGCTGACGCTCATTTTAAAAAACCGAGACCGGGTTTTGGACATTATTTACGAGGAACTTGAGGAAATAAAGAAAAAATACGGCGACGAACGCCGCACTCAAATTGTTGCGACGGCCCTGGGCGAAATTAAAGAAGAAGACCTGGTACCGCAAGAGGAAACGCTTGTCGCTCTCACCCAGTCCGGTTACATCAAACGGATGAACCCGACTCTGCTTCGCGCCCAGCATCGCGGCGGCAAGGGCGTGACCGGTATCGCGACCCGAGAAGAAGACGCCGTCACCCATTTCGTCGCCAGTAGGACCCATGACAACGCGCTTTTCTTCACCAACACCGGCCGCGTGTTCCAGACCAAGGTATGGGAAACACCCGAGGCTTCGCGCCAGTCGCGCGGCAAGGCGCTGGTAAACTTCTTGGCGCTTGGATCGGGGGAGCAGGTAAATGCCATTCTGACTTACGATGAAAAAGCTTCGAAGGCCAAGGGTTCTGACAAATATTTTGTCATGGCCACGCAAAACGGCATGATGAAAAAAACGGCAATTGAAGAATTCCATTCGGTCAGGCGTTCCGGTCTTATCGCCATCAAACTTAGGAAAGACGACAATTTGCGCTGGGTGCGCGCTTCCTC
>Ga0156051_119_pt3 | contig 4162 bp, 3 predicted proteins | sample RifCSPlowO2_02_FD_107704 | JGI IMG/M metagenome (GOLD analysis project Ga0156051, IMG submission 107704) | Candidatus Azambacteria bacterium RIFCSPLOWO2_02_FULL_44_14
GGAAGCCCACCTTAAAATCACCGAACCGTTTGTGGTGTCAAAGTCGCCGCTATCTGAAGCTGTCCAATTAAGAGTAACCTTTTGATCGTCGGCGCTGCCGCTGGTTACCGTCGCTCCGTTCGGCGAGGCATTGTCAATTGTCACCGTGTCGCTCGTAGTATCCACTCCGCTGGCAGTAGTGGTGGCTGGAGTAAAAGAGGTAATAGTTGCTGAAACGCTAAAAGTATTACCCGGAGGAGAAGGCATGGCGCCGTGAGTCAGGGGTTTTATCCGAAGATTAAAAGTAGTTGAAGCGGTCGTAACCGAAAGGTTGCAACCGGTAAGATTCACGGTATCGCTTGAGGGATCGTAAGTAGCGCAATAAGTGGTAGTGTTGCCACTGTCAGTGACAAGTACCGCCGCAGTGCCGGTTGCCGAACCGGCTGAAAACGTAGCGGTGAGATTAGTTACCGTTTCGGCGGCTCCCCCTTTATTGGTTTTTAAGTTAAAAGTGTCAACCGTGGTCGTGGCCGCCCCCGGCGCAATGGTCGGGTTAACACCCGGATCAGTGTCATTGCCGATAAATGTCGCGGCCGGCTGAATCGCCAAAGTAACATTAGCAGAGGAATTGGTGTTTGTTGTGTCCCAATTTCCAAGCGCTCCTGGATCTTCGGCGCCGGAAGTCCAGAATTTTGAAGACATGCCGCCGCTTATGGCGCTTCCCGGATCAACTTGAGCGCTTACCAGATTAACATAACCAGTCGGAGCATTAACGGTGGGAAGAGTATTGTCGTCATCAGTAGCCAATACGGCGCAAATAACAACCGCTCCGCTGGTAACGGGAGTTATTGAATTACAATTCGGCTTGGCGCCGTTGGTTAAGGTAGATGTTACAACCGCAGTATCCATCGGTGTTGTACTGGCCGCGTTACGCCAAACCTGAACCATGCAAACCGCGCCCAGAGTAGTTGAACCACTGCCGTTGCAGGAAACAGAAGTGTCCGGAGTACCGCCCATAATTTTCCAGTTGACGGAAAAATTGGCATCAAAACCGTCATCGGAATAAAGGTCGGCTACTTCGGTGTAATTGGCAGTACCCACGCCGGGATTGCCATCGGTAGTCCCCGTCCAGCCGTCAGCAACGATAACGAGGTCGCCCGCGGCCGCGGAAGTAGCAATGCCCCCGGTAAGAGCATCGAGAGCTACGGTAAATGAAGCGCTATTTCCGGTAGCTGAATTGTTTCCGACAAAAGTAAGCCCGGCCTGCGCTTCTAAAACCCCGGTCCCAAAAATCCAGCCGATAACAAGAAAAATAACAATAAATTTTGCGATTTTTTTTATCATTGCTCCGTTATGGTAAAAATTTTCTTCAAACTATCCCCCTCCAAAAATTTACTCATCTCGCCGCCCCGTTCGCAACCTTCTTGGGTGTGTCCCGCGTAAGCCATAATCTCAATATAACTTCCCGCGGGCAAATCAAATGCAAAAGTATGGGACAAAATTTCATTTGAAACACATTCGGAATTGAAAGGGTCGTTATCAAAGTTTGTCGCGCGAACGCCCCAGAAATCGCAGGATTGGCTGTTAAGCCCGCAACCATTGCCGAAACCAAAATCCTCAAAACTATCAACTGAAACGCTAATGGAAACAGGGCCCGTTACGCTTGAACCGCTTGGCGTTCGACTGTAAGAATTATAAAAAACATTGGGACTTAGCAGTTGAGATGAAACTGAAGCTGTTTTTGATTGTAAAGTTTGAGATGTTTCATACTCCACTCCCAGCGCCATGCCGTCCAAATAAACAAACGGAGTTTCATTTAAAATCGGAAGTGATTCAATTTTTATCTGGATTTTCTTGATGTCTTCCAACTGATAAACCGGAATTTGGAAATTTATATTTTGCCAGTTGTTTTTATTGACCATCCCGAGCGCCTGCCAGTCAACACCGTCAAGAGTATAAGAAACTTTTAAAAAACCTTCCGTCGCCGCGATTGGGCTTTCTAATAAAGAAGTGGAGGTCGTTATTTCTTGTCCCGTACCACTCGCGCCTGTCTGTGTTTCTGTATTTTGGGCAATTTCAAGCATGCTTGTTGCCTGCCACGCGTCACTTGTTACTTGCACGCTGTCTACCTCATCGCTGGCGAAAAATAAATTATATTTTTTCCACCAAAAAGAAGTCGGCGATGAGGTCGCTTGTTGCGGCTCGCCTACGTTTTCTAATTGCGCGTTTTCCGTTTCTTGCTGTTCATCGTTTATTTCAATATTGTTTCCAATGGCGGCAACACCCTCATCCGTTTCTATTATCTCCGGCTCCTGATCTCCGGTCTCTATCGCGTTTGTCGTGATAGTAATTTCCGAAGTGGTGGTTGAAATTATGAGTCGCACCTCGTCGGCGTGAATATTATCTAAAATCTGATTAATAATATAGTTGGTATTTGAAACAACCTCATCCGAAGAAGTGGCGGGCGGTTGAATTATTGTTATAGAAGAAATGGCGGCTCCGACGCTTGCGGCCGGAGTCCCGACCTCATCAGAGGTGAGCGTCGGGACTTTTAATTCCTCATCGATAACCAGCCACGAGAATTTCAAATTGACGCTTTTAATAAGCTTTATTTCGCTTTCCGAAAGATCGCCGTTAAAACTGCCGCAATAAATTTCTTTTATTCCCCCTTCCGAGAAAACCGCGGCATTGTCTTTGTTGATAAGATTAATGTCGCTAGTGTCGGGTTGTCCTTGCGCCAGATTGGAATTCCGCCATGAGCCCAGACAACTGCCGGGGTACAAGCTGAACGACGCGGCTTTGGCCCATCGGAAATAAAATGAAAGCCCGCTCGCGATAATCGCAAGAGTTAAAAATCCAAAAAGAATCAGAAAGGGTTTAAATCTGACTTTTTTCTTTTTTCTGATTGATTTTTCTTTCACGGTAAAAATCATGGCCGTTTAACCATGAATTGAATTACTTCTGTTTTAGATTATATCACTATAAACTCCCGCTTGCAGACAAGAGTTTATACACAGGATTTAATCTTATTTGGTCAAAAACCGGAAAGTCTAATTGTGGAGCCGAAGGTGAGAATCGAACTCACGTTTCTGCTTTACGAAAGCAATGTTCTGCCATTGAACTACTTCGGCCTGTTAAAGCGATTTAGCGCTGCCTTGACAATTTTATCTAAAAGTTGCGGAAAATTCAAGCCGCAGGCGGCGGCGCCCTTGGGCAATAAACTTGTTTCTGTCATGCCCGGAATCGTATTAATTTCTAAAACATAGATTTTGCCGTCCCGCGCCAGAATCATATCGGTCCTGGACACGCCGGAAGCGCCCATTGCTTTGTGAACCTTAAGAGCCGTCTGCCGCACTTTTTGAAGCGTTTTTTTATCAAGCCGTGCGGGAGTTAACTCTTGCGCGCCGCCGGCAAGATATTTGGAATTATAATCGAAGAAATCGCCTTTTTTGGCGATAATTTCCGTCGGCATAAGCGCCGCCGCTTTTCCACGGCCGTCGTCCAACACGCCGCAGGTAAGTTCCGTCCCCGGAATAAATTTTTCAATCATTACCTCGTCGTCAAATTTGAAGGCATCGCGTATCGCGGAGTTAAACGCCTCTTTTTTACGGACAATCGCTACGCCGACGCTCGAGCCCCTTTTGTTCGGCTTGACAACGCAGGGAAGGCCGAATGGCGGCATCTTTCCGTTTTTTCTAATAATAACGCCTGGCGCGGCGAAAATTTTTTTCTTTTTCAATAAAACGAGAGTTTCGGATTTATTCATTGCCAAGGCGCTCGCTTTCGAATCCGAACCGGTATAAGGAACTTTCATTTTTTCCAACAATTTCTGAACTTGGCCGTCTTCGCCCCATTCTCCATGTAGCGCTAAAAATGCTAAGTCCATGCCTTTTGGTAATTTGCTCCGGAGATTAAAATCGCCGCGTTTCGGCAATCTTACGGCGACTGCTTCATAGCGTTCTGGCATATTTTCCAAGACCATCTTGCCGGAAGCCAAAGACACACTGTGTTCGCTTGAGGGGCCACCCATTAAGACCGCAATTTTTAACTTTTTTTTATTAATCACAAAGACAATATTAACTTATCCATAAACGAATTACCACCCCGCCAAAGCGGGGTGGTAATTCGTAATACTATACTTATGTTTGTAAAATCGACCTTTCTATCTATAGAACGACGCCCT
>Ga0156051_111_pt1 | contig 3654 bp, 5 predicted proteins | sample RifCSPlowO2_02_FD_107704 | JGI IMG/M metagenome (GOLD analysis project Ga0156051, IMG submission 107704) | Candidatus Azambacteria bacterium RIFCSPLOWO2_02_FULL_44_14
CACTTTTTTATTTTTTTTGTTATAATTATCTTTATGCAGATTAAAACATAATTAACATGCCCGAACTCCCGGAAGTACAAACAATCGTCAACGATTTGAATAAAAAAATCCGCGACAAGACCATAACCGACATATGGACCGAATGGCCCAAGGCATTTAAGCGTTCTCCGGGCGGTTTTGAAGGTTTTAAAAAAACCGTCAAAAACAAAAGCATAAAAAAAGTCTGGCGGCTCGGAAAAAATATCATATTTGATTTGTCAGGCGGTAAAGAGATGCTAATCCATCAAAAAATGACGGGGCATCTGCTTATCGGGAAGTGGCGGCTGGAAAACGGCAAATGGGCGGCTGTCGGGAAAGGGCCGCTCCAAGAACGGGTTAACGGCTATATACGAACGATGTTTTTTCTATCAGGTGGCGCGATGATGGCGTTTTCTGATTTGCGTAAATTCGGAAAAATTTTAGTTGTGGACAAAAAAGATTTTGAAAAACTTGAAGACGTAAAAGATATCGGGCCCGATCCTCTCACTTCCAGTTTTACAGTTCATAAGTTTATAAGTTTAATTAGGAAAAAAAGAGGGCCGATAAAAAAGATTTTAATGGACCAGAACGTCGTTTCGGGTATCGGTAATATCTACGCCGATGAAATTCTGTTTATTGCCCGCGTTCATCCGCTTTATAAAATCGAGAAATTGAGCGATGAAGATTTAAAAAAGATTTTTGACGCTGTAAAAAGCATTTTGAAAAAAGCCGTGAAACTCCGCGGCACTTCGACTTCCGACTACCGCGATACGGCCGGCCGGCCGGGCCGTTACGGCAATGTCCGCCTGGTTTACCAGCGGGAAGGGGAGCCTTGTCCTCGCTCCTGCTCTGGCAAGATAGTGCGTCTAAAAATCGGCGGCCGCTCGGCTCACTTTTGTCCGAGTTGCCAAAAGTTGAAATAAAATTTATTATAACTAATATGACAAAACGAGAATTTACGGCAGTATACCAAAAGCGCGGTAGCCGCTATATCGCTTGGGTGGAAGAAGTGCCCGGGGCGAATACTCAAGGAAAGACAAAGCGTGAAGCAAAAGAGAATTTGGAAGAGGCGCTTGTTTTGATTTTGGAATCCAACCGCAAGATACTGTCGGGTTCGCGCCGTAGGACGATTTTTCGCGAGCCAATCCACGTCGCTTTGCCGGCACGATAGGTAGTTATGAAAAGACGCGCATTGCTTTTGTATCTAAAAAATCACGAATGCCTCTTATTCCGCGAAGGAAAGAGGCATTCTGTTTTTCACAATATAAAGACCAATCGGGTTTCAACCGTGCCTCGACATAACGAAATAGATAATTGGCTTGCGAATAAAATCTGCAAAGATTTAGGAATTCCCAAGGTTAAAAAATAAAAATGCCCAAATATGATTATCTTTCTTTACGGTCAAGATTCTTACCGGATCAGTCAAAAGTTAAAGGAGCTTTTTGACGGTTATAAGGCGAAAAATATTAGCGCTCTTAATTTTATTTCTTTGGATTTTACCGAGAACGGGTTTGAAGATTTGGAGATGAATTTAAAGTTCGAATCTTTAATTCCCGAAAAGAAGTTAATCGTGGTTAAAAATATCCTTAAAGCCGGAGAAGAAAAAGCCGTCGCTTTATTGGAATCATACAATCTGCCGACGAGCCGGGAGATTATTTTTATCGCTATACATTGGGATGAAGCGCCAGCCAAGAACGAACTCTTTCAATATTTGATAAAAAAACCCAATTTTTCTTCGGAATTTAAACCGCTTTCTGGCGCCCGGTTAAAATCTTGGCTTGTTGACCTTGCTCGGTCTTGCGGTATAGATCTTGACGGTGAGGCGCTTGATTACCTTATTGAAAATATCGGGGGCGATCTTTGGCGCCAATCAAGGGAAATCCAGAAAATCGCAAATTACAAAATCAAAGGAATCGTCCGCCTGCCGGATGTCCAGAATTTGGTAAATCAAAAAACGGGCATCAATATTTTTGATCTGACTGATGCCATTGGCGCTCAAAATAAAAAGAGAGCGCTTCTGCTCTGGCACAAGGCCCTAGAAGCCGGGGAAGAGCCTGTTGAATTACTCGGACTTCTTGCCTGGCATATCCGGAACCTGCTTAAAGTAAAAAGCGCCGGTTCAGCCGCGAGGGGTCTCGGCCTGCATCCTTACGTATTAGAAAAAACCTCGCGTCAGGCGAAGTCTTTCGAAATAAATGATTTAAAATCCATACTGATAAAAATAGGCGAGTTGGATTTAGCGCTTAAAACAAGCACAGCTAATCCTAAGACAGAATTTTTGGGGCTCATCGGTGAACTCAGATCTTGTTAACGCTCTTGGTTAGCCGGGATTTTAATCGGCCAGCAGTATTCTTTTTAATGAGATTGTTTTTAACCGCCTTATCAAGGACTTGATAAATCTTCGGCAAAAGAGCTTGGGCGCCTCTTTTGTCTTTCGCGGCAATTAATTTTTTCAGCTCTTTCAGCTCAACTTTAAGCAGGCGTCCGCGCTTCAAATTGCGCTGCCGTCTTTTTTTGCTTTGTCTTAAGGCTTTGGTTGCCGATTTAGTGATAGGCATGAGAGTAAATTCAAAAGTCAAAGCTAAAAGTTCAGAACCTATCATTAAAAGTTTTTAGTTTTTAGCTGTGGTTTTGCGCTTTGCACTTTAAGCTTTGAATTTTATACTACGCTTTTTCTCTTAACTTGTCAATATAATCTCTCAATTGAGCCGCGCGTTCGAAGTCGAGCTTCCGCGCCGCTTCTTTCATCTCCTGTTCAAGTTCTTTAACTCTATACTTGGCCGACAGAGCTGAAAATTCTATTTCCACCGTATTTTCTTTAGGTACCACAATGTTTTCCCGTATTTTCTTTTCAATCGCCTTCGGTGTTATGCCATTTAGCCGGTTATGTTCTTCCTGGATTTTACGGCGGCGTTCGGTTTCAAACACGGCGCTCTTAATAGAGCCGGTAATCTTATCGGCGTAAAGAATCGCCCGGCCCTCCGGATGGCGCGCGGCCCTGCCTATAGTCTGAACGATGCTTGTCTCGTTTCTTAAAAACCCTTCCTTGTCGGCATCCAGAATCGCCACGAGCGCGACTTCCGGCAGGTCCAGGCCTTCGCGCAGGAGATTAATGCCTACGAGCACGTCGACATTGCCGAGACGGAGGTCTTTCAAAATTTCCGTGCGTCTTAGGGTTTTTATTTCTGAATGCAGATAGGCGACCTTAAGGCCCTTCTGCAGCAGGTGTTCGGCAATGTCTTCGGCCAGTCTTTTGGTCAAAGTGGTCACCAAAACCCGGTGTTTTTTTGCCGTCGTCTTTTCAATCTCGGCTATAAGATTTTTAATTTGATTTTCGCAAGGTCTTATTTCTATTTTCGGGTCCAAAAGCCCGGTCGGACGGATCAGTTGTTCGGCGATGAAGGGGCCGGACTTTTCAAATTCGTACTCGGTCGGCGTGGCGGATACAAAAACAACCTGATTAATTTTTTTGTTAAACTCATCAAACTTAAGCGGCCGGTTATCCAGAGCCGACGGCAGGCGGAACCCGAAATTCACCAGCGTCTCTTTTCTCGAACGGTCGCCGTTGAACATGCCCCTGAATTGCGGCACGGTCATGTGCGATTCGTCTATAAAAGTGATAAAGTCTCGGCCCCT
>Ga0156051_114_pt1 | contig 2883 bp, 4 predicted proteins | sample RifCSPlowO2_02_FD_107704 | JGI IMG/M metagenome (GOLD analysis project Ga0156051, IMG submission 107704) | Candidatus Azambacteria bacterium RIFCSPLOWO2_02_FULL_44_14
CTTTGAAACTTCTTGAAACTTATTGCCCAAGCGTAACTGCCTTTTTACTCTTTCGTCCCGCGACCACAAGAGGCGGATGTCGGGCAAGTCCATGCTTATGATAGCCAGCCGCTCAAGACCAAACCCAAACGCCCAGCCATTATACTCTTCCGGATTGACACCGAGATTTTTTAAAACGCTTTCTCTTACCACGCCGGCACCCAAAACCTCCACCTGCCGCCCGGCAACTTGAATCTCCATCTCTGTCGATGGATCCGTATATGGAAACTCGTCGGTATTAAAACGATATTTGATGTCTTTGCCGAAGATCGCCCTCGCTATTTCAGCTAAAACTTCCTGCAGATCGTCTATGGTTATAACACGATCTTCTTTACGACATAAATACCAGCCATCCATCTGATGAAACACGTTCATGTGAGTGCGATCTATCTCGTCTTTCCGATAAACTTTGCCGTGCGATAAAGCGCCGACGGGCTCCCCTTTTTTAATTTTATCCTGCACATCGGAAAGAGCAAGGTGATAATACCACATGACGGTGGTGTGAGTCCGTAAAACATGACCTTTGTCCACAAAATAAGTATCAGTCGGTTTTCTGGCCGGATGATCGGCGGGAAAATTAAAAAGGTCGAAGCTTATATCGTATCTGACAATTTCCGGCACGTTTAAATTTTTAAATTCTGAAAAACGAGGCAAACTGACAATGCGTAAAGCCAAGTCCGCCAGCGGGCTGTCCGGAGTACGCGTCAAATCAGGCATTGCCAAATATCGCTTCAACCTTTCGGCTTCAGGATCGTGTCTCTTTTGCAAAGTTTCTATTAAATTTTGTTCCGGTTTATTAACTGTCATAATCTTTTATCTGCTCAATTAAAGAATTTGAAGGGCAAAAATGAACTTGTCGAATTTCTACTTCCTGGTCAATTCGCGGTTTGCCAAGAAAGCAATGATTATAAAAATCAGCAAAACAATCAGGATATTCCGCGGTGAAATCAATCCCGCGTGGCTTAAGTTAATCATCGCGATAAAAAAAGCGCTTATCCAGAAACTAAAAAAATAATACCGGCTGGTGCCGAGCGCCAGTTCCCGACTTCTGGCATAGATAAGTCCGATACGCGCCAGAGCAAGGGTTCCGGTAAGAGCAAGCAACAGGCTGGAATTTAAAATGATAACGCCGAGTCGGCCGGAAATATCCGGATTAATAAAAAAAATAAGACTAAGAAAGGCTAGCCATGAAAATACCGTCGCAAACACCAGCAGTACTGTGTAAAACCACCCGGACATAGCTTAATTATAGCATGAAAATTAATCCAAAAGCAAGTCGTTTTCGGCTTGCTTTTTGCCTTAAAAAATGTTAATTTAAATGAGCAAAAAACAGAGCTTATCGGATGACCTATATGTTGCGGGAGTTGGATTTGAACCAACGACCTCCGGGTTATGAGCCCGACGAGCTACCAGGCTGCTCTATCCCGCATTAAGATTATATCCTAATCCCGGTCCAAAAATCAAGATGTCTATTTTTGCCAATTTCTGGCTGTGTAGCTCAGTGGCAGAGCGTCGCCCTCATAAAGCGATTGTCGCAGGTTCGATTCCTGCCACAGCCACCATGCGGTGGTAGCTTAGCCCGGTTTTCAGCCTACGGCTGATCATCCGCAGGATGAAAAGCGCCTCCCGTAAATTACAAATTATGTATTATGTTTATTTAATAAAAAGTATATCTAAAGATTGGCATTATATTGGCTCGACAGACGACTTACGAAAAAGATTCAAAGAACATAATTCGGGCCAGACCAGATCGACAAAGACATACAAACCATTTAAATTGATTTATTATGAAGCGTACCATAATAAAAGTGACGCAAGAAAAAGAGAGATAGAATTAAAAACTCATGGGCAGAAAAAAGAAATTCTGTTTAGCCAAATCGAAGATTCATTAAAAAGTTAAAACTTGCGGTGGTAGCTTAGCCCGGTTTAAAGCGCCTCCCTGTCACGGAGGAGATCGAGGGTTCGAATCCCTTCCACCGCGCCTTTACTAAACAGACCGCCTTCTAGGCGGTCTGTTTAGTAATCGTGAGATGAAGGATTCGAAGGGTATTCCAAAAACATAAACTGCTTTATGTTTTTGGAAACCCGGGCTCTGGAGGAGAAATTTTGCCTGCATCGGAGGTGCGCGCAAAATTTCGGGGAAAGAGAAATCCCGTCCACTGCGCAATTAAAATCGCCCCGCGACTACGGGGCGATTTTTAATCTATAAACTCCAGCTCCCTTAGCGCTCTTTCATACGCCTGAACGCCGCCCTGGATCTCAGTACGGGTTATCGGATATTCGTGATCGTGGACCAAGATATTGCGGAGTTTGTGGGCGCGCCAGATTTCATCGATATTCGATATCTGCGACCGGTCCAGATATCGCAGGCGATCGGCCATGGACTCGCCCGGAAGACGCATCTGCTTTAATAGGTCGTCAAATAAATTATCCGCCTCAATAAGAGCCAGACGCAGACTGGCTTCGTCGTTTTTGGCGAGACGCCCTGAAATCTTTAGCCAAGACTTATTCAAATGCCTCTTTGGGAAAGCGCTCGTAAGCAAAAAAGAACCGGCGGTTTTGAGCCAGTCGTCCACTATCTGGACTTTAATTATCAAAATAACGATGAGTACCCCGAAGAACGCTGTGGCAAACCAGCCAAGTAATTTTAAATTAAAACCAATGTCGGACTGGCCGAAATTATAAATCTGAGTACGCATCAAATCTAAAATTGAAACGATATTATCCATATTAGTGGGTCTTTTCGTCGCGAATTAGTTCCCAAAATTTGGCGATTTCCAAAACCCTCATATCATCAAAATTTTTGCCGATAAACTGAAGCCCTACCGGCAAGCCATTTACCAG
>Ga0156051_112_pt5 | contig 1395 bp, 2 predicted proteins | sample RifCSPlowO2_02_FD_107704 | JGI IMG/M metagenome (GOLD analysis project Ga0156051, IMG submission 107704) | Candidatus Azambacteria bacterium RIFCSPLOWO2_02_FULL_44_14
GCCCCGATGGAAAGTCGAGGCGGTTTATTTTTCTTTTTAAGATTGCCGATTATTTCTCCTGCTAACCCTCTCCCGTCAATAATCATTAAATCTTACAATCCGAAAACTTTAAGAAAGTTCTTGAATAAAGTTGACGGCGCCTTAGACGGCGGCGCGGCAGGAGCAGGCGGCGCTTCTGTTTCGACAGGCGGCGCTTCTTGCAAAACAATTGTCGGCCTAAATACCATTGCCAACACATCGCTAACGAAAGAATTGACCTGGTCAAAGACGCCTTTTACCGTAACCTGCGCGCCCTCGACAATCGGAGTTTGAACGGTGATCTCTTTGCCGTTGTCCAAAACCAGCACAAAGCCGTCAGCGGTAACTTTTTTTATGGTGCCGGAAAATGTTTGATGAAATTTCTTTGATTCCAAATTTCTGACCACAGCCGCGCGGATTACTTTGCCGTCATTGGAAAGCCACCCCAAAACATTAATGCTGTCGCCAGCCACAAAATCGGAAAGCACCGCCGGTTCACGGTCATTGCCTAAAAGCGAGGCCCGCTCGTCAATTTGGATCGTGTAGGTCGTTGCTTCGTCCGTTTTTGCCGGACAAGGAACGGATCGATTGGGATTGCCTCCCTCATAAATAGAGCAATCAACGGAGCTTTTTTGGATGGCTACAATTTCAGTCGGAGCCTCATCGAATATCGGGCTTTTAAAGATTTCCAGATTGTTAAACTGGTAAAACCCCGGAGGGACTACCCTTACGTCGGGCACCTGGCCAGCTGCGGCCGCAAGCGGAGGTGTGTCCGCCAAGGCTATAAACGGCACAAACACCGCTAAGGCAAAAATTGCGCTCCAATAAGCTAAATCTATGCGTTTAATTGAGAATTTAATAATCATATATAAATCTTAATACTACTCTTTATATCTGCCTCCAGCATAGCATAATAGCAAGTTTGGGGCAAATCCCGTTAGAAGCCGCGAGGGGCTCGCGACGCTCCTGCTTTTAACGGGACAAATAAAACAAAATAACGACTTTGAGTCGTTATTTTGTATCAGAGCGGGCGAGCGGGATCGAACCGCCGTATCGTGCTTGGCAAGCACGCGCACTGCCATTGTGCTACGCCCGCAAACTATATATTTTAGGTATATTTTACCAAAAATTAGAGTTTTCACAATAGTTGACACATTCGACGGCGCTAAAAGCGCCACTCAGTGTCAACCCTGAGCAAAGCCGAATGGGTTGACAAAAAATCTTCCATCTGATAAGATGTAGGTACAAACATGATAGTCCCCCGAAAGGGGATTTTTTGTTTGCCCTAATATGAATAAAATACTAAAAATAAGCAGATTTTGGCTCAATAAAGCCATTATAATGACTTTAGGCCTTGCTTTATCCACAAATCTGGGG